>Ga0209780_1000085_pt1 | contig 40538 bp, 45 predicted proteins | sample WorMetexBAHAMAS2_FD_187384 | JGI IMG/M metagenome (GOLD analysis project Ga0209780, IMG submission 187384) | Marine gutless worms symbiont microbial communities from Max Planck institute for Marine Microbiology, Germany - Inanidrilus exumae... | ecosystem: Host-associated > Annelida > Digestive...
AGGGCCAATTGCTTTCGGTCTTGGCCGTATCGGAATGCCATATCGTTCTCCTTGATTTTACAACCTATATATCACCTATCGATACGGTTATTCAGTAGTAATTGGTACATAATTATGACACAGTCTGAAAGGCCGGAATGACACAAGAAGGGAATTTCAGACTTTTTACGAATTCATCATTTATGACAACTGCTATAAGGGAGTCGGGTCTGAACGGTTTCGGCGTCGGAATCGGAATCGTGAGCGGATGGTAAACTTCGAAGTCGATAGCGATTCCGAGGATTCGATATCAAGAATTAACTGTGGAACGACCTTTTCGTTCGGCGGTGAGTTTTTCCCGTGCCCGCCTTCCGCCATTCCTCATATCGCTTCATAATATTTTTTGCCACACGCTCAGGGTCAAGCTGAAGCATCTCGGCAAAGTTCACCACAAAGCCTCTGGTATACACCGGCGGCGGTAATGCTTCGAAGTCTTCTGCTTCAATGTGCCGTAGGTGATGGCGCGGGACGCGGGTTTCCTGTGCGATTGCCTCGATGGAGATGCCCAAGCCTTCCCGAATCTTCCGGAGAGATGGGCCGTCATAGGTTGAAATGTTTTCGATGAGTTCGTGAAGGTCTTTCCGATCCGGAGGGAGGTGTTCCGTTTTCTTGCCCCCTCCGGCTGAAAAGAAGTCCAGCAAACGTTGATATGCTATCTCAATATCGTGCAGTATACTTTGTTTTTCCCGATAGGATAGTTCATCGGTAACCGGCAGGGAGGAAATCGACTCAGTGGAATAGAGATCCTGAAGAAACAGATAGGCTTTTCTGACTTCTGTCAGGTTGGCGGTCGGGGGAAGTTCCAGGATTTCAAAATCTCGAAGATAGCGGTCGCGATTCATCTAGGTGTACGTTCCTCCCTCTAATTCAATGGGTCGTTCTGGCTTTCCAAAGGGTCACCTCACGAGCCTTCGTGTAAGGCCTGGGCAAACGGACGCCCGTGTACCAGGTTCTCGGCGACTTCACCGATCTCCTGGGTGCAGCGGGAGGCCGGATAGGCTTGCATATACGGCTGGCGTTTATTGATGCAGATCGGAACAAAGTCGTCATGCTCGATATACCCGGCGAAACAGGCATGGAATCCGAAGTACTTGGCACAAATGCTTTTCACAGAGGATCCTACGGAGATTTCGGTACGCCGGCGGACTTTATTGAGCACAATATAGACAGAGAAGTCCTTTAAAGCGTTATCGACGACATTCGGTACGGGGTCCTGAAGTCGTTTCAGGAAATCGATCAGCTGACGTAGATTCCGGATACGATGGTATCGGCGGTCTTTCCAGATATCCGGTACAAGGTTGCGAAGCCCATGACCCGCCAGCTCGGTGATCAGCTTTCGATAGAACACATTTTTCATATAGTAGTACAGATTTTCGATGGCTATAATTTCCGGGACGACACAGACAATCATTTTGTCTGCCAGAAGGAACGTGTCTATGGCGTTGAAGTGGGTGCCTGCTCCCAGGTCGATCAAAATATAATCGGCACGGAGCTTGCGAATGTGACGGAGGAGTTTCTGTTTTTGGGTGTATTTTATGCTGTCCATGGCCAGGGAGCCGACAGCACCGACCAGTAGCCCGAGATTTTGAATACCGCTGTCGACGATGAGTGCCTCCAGAGGGATTTTTTCATCGAAAAACTCGGTCAGCGTGGTTCGCGGTTTGTTTACGCCGAAAAAGGTGTGCAGATTGGCACCCCCCAAATCTGCATCGAGCAACACGACTTTGTTATCGTGAAGGGCAAGGTACGTGGCGACATTGCTGATCAGGAAACTTTTGCCGATGCCGCCTTTTCCCCCGCCAATGGCCCAGATCTCGGCATGTCGTTGGTTCTTTCCAGCCATGCAGCGCATTCCCCAGAGGCGCGGCCGTCAACACCACCCATCGCCCGGAAATGGGATTGTTTGGACCTTTCGGCCTGTTCGCCATGGTCGTATCCTTTAAAATTTCACAAATTTAGGATGGAGTCAAACCAAGGCCGAAGAAGTGTGGGGGCCATTTCCCATTGACACCGGAGGTGCGTTGGTCTAACTTAGCTGAAATTCATCCAGCAAGGCAGCACTTAATGCATATAGTTCACCCGGACCTGGAAAAAAATCGGCTGTACGTCACCATCGGCGAAGCCGATCGCGAGGAAATGGAGGAGGCCCTCGAAAGTGTTGAGGCCTCATGCAAAGAAGTGGCTGCCGGATTCACCTGCATCGTTCATTTTCCAGAAGGAACGCTGCTCCACCCCTCCGATCAAGATCTCCTGTTCAGAATCCAAGAGGCACTTGTTGCCGGCGGCCTTAAAAAGGCGGTTTATGTTCGGACTCCGGGCAGTGTGCTCGGCCGTCTCCAGCTTGAAATGCTCCATATGAATTCGGCATGCCCGGCAGACAATGCCCTGAGCCTGGATGAGGCGGAAGTAATCCTCAACAACGGCCACCCGAGTCATTCATAAAATCTTTTCTAAATGTTTTATGGTGAAATACCCGGGCGAACTCGACCTCTGCATAGCCCTATCTGTTTTTTCAGAACCCACGTTCATTACTGTTCAATAGTGGGGGTAGCCTATGACATCGACAGATTATCCTCGCATCCCATCGGATCGATCTGACGACCTGCATCACCTGAATATCGCTGATCGTGCCGACCTTGTATTGTTCATGGCCGGAAACCAGTTTATGGTGATGGCCGAGATGGTCCGCTTGTTTCAAGCCGAATATCCGGAAGTTCGTCACATCTATTATGAAACCTTGCCTCCAGGCCTGGAGCTGAAGCAGATACTTGCCGGGGGGGCGTGGTTCGGGGACCGCTTGCTGACAATGCCTCCGGACGTCTATAGCTCGGTCAGCGAGGACGCAATGAATACGCTGGTGGCCTCCGGCCACATCGGTCCGGCGTCCTATCGCCCCTATCTCCACAACCGGATCACACTCATGGTCCCGGAAGGAAATCCCGGCCAAATTCAAAAGGTTGCCGATCTGGGCCTGGACCACGTCCGAGTTTCCCAACCCGATCCAGAAAATGAGGATATCGCATTCCATATCATGGCCATGTACCGGGATGCCGGCGGCAACGATCTGGTCCACCGAATCATGGATGAGAAACGTGTCGAGGGAACCACCCTGTACACCATTGTTCATCACCGGGAGACGCCGATACGGATCCGAAAACGGACGGTCGATGTCGGACCGGTATGGGCAACGGAGGTGGTCCATGCCCAGGACAGCGGATGGCCGTGTGCCGAAGTGGAACCCGGGGAACACCTGGATCAACGGCATCGGATTACCTACTATATCGGGCGGCTGAAGAACGCTCCGAATCCAGACAATGCCGAAAAATTTCTCGATTTTATCACTTCGGCACCCGCCCAGAAGTTCTACTCAACTTACGGATTTGTGCCTGTATAAGTTGTCTCCGACTGCCGAAATCGAGATAGCCATGTCGGACAATGCCCACGACCCGGGCGTTTTCTTGAAATCGAAAAGGAGTGGAAAGATCCATGGAAAAAAATAAGTCACCCTATGCCTGCCATGTTTTCGTGTGTGTCAATGATCGCAAGGGGGCACGGAAGTCCTGTGCAGACGGTAAAAGCCCTGCGGTGAAACAGGTCCTGAAAGGGGAATTTAAAAAACGAGGTTGGACAGGAAAGGTTCGTGTCTCCCACTGCGGCTGCATGGGGCTCTGTATGGACGGCCCCAATATCATCCTGTATCCACAGCGGATCTGGTTTTCCGGCGTTACCGAAGACAACGCCGATAGCGTCATCCAGGAAGTCGCGTCGATCATGGACGATCACGACACCGGATGATCAAGCCCAAACATTCCATGAAATCTCTTCATTTGATCGACACCCACGCCCATATCTGCGATCCGGTATTTGATCCCGATCGCAGTCAGGTTCTGAAGCGGGCTGAAAAGGCCGGAATCAAGGCGATCATTGCCGTGGGAGAAGATCTCGAAGACGCAGAGAAAAATCTCGATCTGGCCGACCGTTATCCGATTCTGCATCCGGCGGCCGGTCTCTATCCGACCATTCTGGATTCAGAAAGGGCCGACGGCATGGTGGATTTTATTCGCCGACACCGTAGTCGGCTTCGGGCGATCGGGGAAGTGGGACTCGATTTCTGGGTGGTCAAGGAAGAGACGCAGAGGGAGCTCCAGCGGGACATCTTTGCCCGATTCATCCGATTGTCGAAGGAAGTGGATCTTCCCCTTAACGTGCACTCCCGTTCGGCAGGGCGGCATGCGGTTCAGATGCTGATTGAGCACGACGCCCGGCGAGTTCAGATGCATGCCTTTGACGGCAAATTCTCTGCAGCCCACCCGGCCCTGGAGGCCGGCTTTTATTTTTCGGTGCCCCCCTCCATCGTCCGCTCTCGCCAGAAGCAAAAACTGGCCCGACACCTGCCGTTGACCCGGCTCCTGGTGGAAACCGACAGCCCGGTGCTGGGAGCCGAGCCCGGCGAACGAAACGAGCCGGCCCACCTGATGACCTCCGTGCGCGCCATTTCCAGAATCAAGGAAATTGCGGAGGAAACGGTCCTGGAAACCGTCACGAAAAACGCCCTGGACCTGTATCGGATTCGGCTTTAGAGGGAGTAAGCACTCTCTATCGCCGTTGCCGAAAATACGTTCCAACTTTTTAATCTATGGCGGTTTTTCTCCCTCTGTTCCGAGTGAGCGGCATCGTCGCGTGTCATAACACCGTTTCACGGTTTTATCATTCAAGACCCATGCAGTTCGCGTAATAGGTGACGGTGGCGGGCCAGTCAGAGAAGATACCCAGGATACCGACGTCCCTGGCAAGGACATCGAGTACCACGTACATATCCCCATCCTTATTTATCACATCCTTGGTGGTCTGGTAGTACCAGCCTCCACCGTTCTTCAGGGGCCCGGAGCGTTCCAGTGTCCAGGTGATGATGTCGAGGCCGGCGGCCTTGGCTGCGCGGGCATATTTTGAGGGGATGATTTTGCCCCGCTGATTGACCCTCAGGAGCATCCACATGGGCGGCGCAATGATTTTCACCCCGTTGTTAGCCAGCTGCGTCATCGAGGGATTCCACGTGCCTGGCTTGGTGTGGTCGAAGGTGGCATCATTGTACCGGCCGTCAAGAAACACCGCCTGCTTCCCGAATTGCGGCTCTTTGTCGATCCAGTAAAGCACATCGCCTTGGTTGAAGGACTGCGCCCACACATTCTGCGGGGGGATACCGGCGGCCTTGTATTCGTCGATCATCTGCTGGGCATAGTCTTCCTGCGTGTAATCGCCCTCATAGGGCATGTTCACACTGGGGCTCTTTAATTCGGGGGTCATCTTTGCACCGAGTTCGTTGAACAGTTCGATGCTCTCCGCATGGCTGATCACCGTTCCGCACGTGGAGTACAAATCGGTCCGCCAGTTGGCCGTGGCATCGACAAATTCTTGAACCGTGGTGGCTCTTGAATCGAACGCATCCATTTTGCCACATAGGGACTTGAATTCTTGAAGGGTAATGTCGCTGGTGCAGCATTTGGCCGAAGCCGGTTTGATCAGCTTGCCGGTGGCCGGGTCAAACTCGGCCGGTGTGAAGGGCTCCGAACATTTCGCTGCCAGCGGGGTCAGCAGGATATTGGTCGTAGTATGCAGATCGCACTGGGAGTGGCGACAGACCAGCTCCCTGTCTTTTGTAAATGTGACGTCGCATTCGAGGATGCCGGCGCCCATTCGGGCGGCCGCCTCATAGGACTCTTTGGTGTGCTCTGGGAATTGAAGGGGCCCCCCCCGGTGTCCAATGGAAAAGTCAGACGTCTTGAACGGGCCTTCAGAGCATGTCTCCAGCTTCCGTTTGAGTCGGCTTTGTTCCATATCCTGAATTAAATAATAGGGCCGGGGGCCGAGCTGAACAATCGATTTATTTGCTTTCCAGGAAGCCTTTCCATGCTTATCCCCCTTACCTCCGGCATGAGCCGGTGCACTGGCCAGGACCAGCCCGACCAGAATGACCGGAACCATCCGGAGAAAACAACCTGTCATCTCTTTCACCGTTGGATTACCCATAGGTCATTCCTCCTCTTTTCGGGTTATGGGAAATTGGCGTTACTCTGGACCTCATGTTGATATCCATACAATATCGCGTCGAGGGAATCCAGGCGTCCTTTTACGAGGGGCTCGTGGCGTTTCCTAAAACCGTTTCACGGTTTTTTCGCTATCCGTGTGCGTGTCCAGATAATGGAAACGTCTGCAGCAACTTTGGGGGAGTCTTGATTCAGTTCCGATCGTCTTATGAGCGACATCGTCGCGTTTCATAAAATCGTTATACGATTTTATTGTTATAGTCTGTTACACATTGATACCTCTCCATTCGCGAAAAGGGAAGTCTTATCCATATCCATATGGTAAGAAAATAGAAAAGGTCGTTCCACGGCCAGGCTCGCTGTCCAACCGAACTTGTCCGTGGTGGGCATCAACAATACTTTTAACAATCGGCAGCCCCAACCCGGTACCGACGATATACCGGGTCTGCTTGTTTTTCACTCGGTAAAAACGATCAAAAATCCGATCACAATCCTCCGGGGCAATACCAATACCGGTATCCGCAACCCGGACGCACACATAGTCCCCCTCAACGTCAGCATCAATGGTGATCTGCCCGCTGGCGGGGGTATAACTGATCGCATTGCTGATAAGATTTGAAAAGACTTCCTCCAGATTGAATCGATTGGCTGTGAGGGTCGGCAGTTCGGGCAACTGCCCGAGCGTCAAGCGGATAGATTTTTCCCGGGCCCGGGGCTGGTGGAAATCCACCTGCTCGGCCAGCAGCCGGGCTATCTGGACCTCCTCCCGCTCCCGGGTGATCAGCCCGGATTCGATCCGGGCCAGGTCCAGCAGTTCAGTAGCCATGTTGTTGAGACCATTGATTTTTTCAGAAGCACGCGCCAAAATTTCACGCTGTTTCGAGGTGGTTGCGCCGGCCAGTCCGTCCATAATATTTTTCAGCTGCATGAGCACCGCGGCCATGGGATTGCGGATCTCATGGGATACCATGGATACAAAATCGGATTTCAACTGGTCCATCTTTTTCAGAGCCGTGATGTCATGCAGGAGGGTGATGGTTCCCAGATTGCGGTTCAGGCGATCCCGGAACGGTACGCAGCGAGCCTCAATGACGATACCCTCCGACTTGCCGTCCGTCGCCAGGGTCAGTTCCTCGGACACTTCCACGTATTGATCCTCCCGGGCGGCCAGGACCTTATCGATCATGCGGTTGAGGGTCGCATCTTTGACGATCGCGGTTACCGGCTCCCCAATGGGCCGTTCACCATAGTGGCCGATCATTTTAAGAAAAGCCGGATTTGACTGGGCGATCCGCTTCTGATTGTCCGTGGTCATCACCCCGTCGGCCAGGTGGTTGATCATCACCCGCATTCTGGATTTTTCAGTGGCAATGTCCTGGAGGGTGCTCATATATTCAACCGCCTTGGCAATGACGATGCGCAGGTCGCCGGGAGACAGGGGCTTGGGGATAAAATCGAAGGCGCCCTGCTTCATGGCCGCAATAGAATGTTCCAGGGTAGCATACCCGGTAATAACGATTACCACCGTGTCCGGGTGCAGCGCCCGAATCCGGGACAGGGCTTCCAGGCCCGTTATCCCCGGCATCATCAGGTCAAGCAGGATGATGTCGAAGTGCTTTTCTTCGATCATACGCATGCCGGTCTCGGCGTTCTCCGCCCCGGTTGCTTCGTACCCCTCGCCGATGAGCATTTTGATGCACACGTCGCGAATACGGGTCTCATCATCAACCACCAGGATGCTCGGTTTGTCCAGAAGCTGCGAACGGGCAGCGCCGGATTCGTTTGCCGCGGGCTCCAAACTGGCCTCAGTATCACTCATTGCACGCTTCGCCTCCGGATTTGAACAGGGGGACCTCCACCCGGAAAGTTGTCCCTTCCGGGCTGGTTTGTTTTACCTCGATGTGCCCCTTGTTTTCATGGACAAGCCCATACACCGTGCTGAGCCCCAGGCCGGTTCCCTCTCCGGGCGGCTTGGTGGTAAAAAACGGGTCGAAAATACGGGGCAGGTGCTCTGCAGAAATCCCACAGCCGGTATCTTCTATCTCAAGCAGGGCCCGCTCTCGCTGGCTGTCCAGGAGGGTTCGGAAAATCAAACGGCCGGCCTCGTCCATGGAAACGACGGCATTCATCACCAGATTAATAATCACCTGACACATCTGGTTGCGGTCCACATGAACCAGCATCGTTGCGGTGTTCATTTGCTTGACGATTTCGATATTCCCCAGCACTTTCGGATCCCGGATGAGCGCCAGGCTCTGTTCGACCAGCGCATTTAACTCAACGATCTCTATAGACGGGCTTGATTGACGGCTGTAGGCCAGCAGTTTTTGAACGATGTCCCGGCAGCGATTGACGTCTTCAATGACCAATATGACCTCTTCCCGCTCGGGGTCATCCCCAGCAAGGGTCCCCAGCTTCATTTCCGCGTAGAAAAGAATTCCGGTCAGTGGATTGTTGATTTCATGCGCGACCCCGGCGGCCAGTTGGCCGATGGAAGCCATTTTTTCCGACTGGGCCAACCGGGCCCGGGTCTCTTTCAGCTTGTTCTCCACGGCCAGCTTTTCCCGCAGATCCGTATAGATACCGATCGTGGCAATCTCTTCGCCATCCTCATAGATAATGGAAGCGGTCAACTCGACCGGAATCCGATCACCGTCCGAGTCGACGATAGCCGTCTTCAGGCCGTGCAGCTTCCCCCGGCCGCCCAAAGCGGTCCCCTTCAAATTTTGCATAATCTCGGAGGCCACGCCGGCGGGATAGAGATCGGCGGCACTGAGCTTGGAAACCGCCTTTCGGTTGGAATACCCGAAAAGCGCCTGGGCGGCTGGATTCATGAGCAGAAGGTTGCCGTAGCTATCGGCAACCACAATGGCAATCGGAGACCCGGTGATAATTTTTTCTAAAAACGCTTCGGTTTCCCGAAGTGCCAATTCCAGGTTTTTCACCCGGGTAACGTCCCGCACACTCTCCAGGATATAGGCCACCTCGCCGTTATCGTCCATGATCGGTGAAAACACCCGATCCTCCCACAGCTTCTTGCGGGTTCCGGTGGTAACGGAGCTGAGCATGGTCTGCCCCTTGCGATCGGCGATCACCGAGGCCAGGGGACACTGCTCGTTCGGACATTTACGGGCATTATAGAAAACCTCATGGCACTTTTTCCCCACAATGCCATCGATGGTGGTCTTATACTTATCGAGAAAAATCTGGTTTCCGGAGACGATGGTCTTATCCGGCCGAATCACCAAAGATGGGTACGAGAGGGAATCGAAAACCCTCAGTCGCCAATCAATTTCATTGTAGATCTTCTCGTTCATTTTCCGTTCATCCTGGTATCCGGAAGGCAGCCGTCAGCCGGGTTTTAGTCTCGTCGGCCGTACCTTCCGGCAAAATCAAGTAAACCGATGCACAGGCAAAGACAACTGCCAGTAACGCATCCGCCTTCTCTTTGAGAGCCTTGAAGGTAAAATCAGCGATGCCAAACCGGTCACCGAAATGGGGCCCCTGGAAGAAAAGCAGCTCTACCGGAGTGGTGACCTGCCGTCGGTCTGCTACCGCCGGTATTTCAGCCTCAATATGGCGGGCCAAGGAAACCCCCTGCTCCGGCTCACAAAGCAGCAGTAATTCGAGATCAGAAGATGCACTCAGCTGGGCGCACAGTAGTTGAAAACGGTTTTGCCCCTCTTCAAGCTGCTCGATGGCATGCTCCCACGGGGCCGGCAGATCCAGGGGGATGCTATACTTATAGAGCGCCAGATTTTTTACAACGTGGAAGCCGTAAGTCTTAATTTGCGGCTCCCAGTACATGGCAACGGTTTCCATGCCCTTACTCCCCGCCCCCGGGCCGGCGCTGGGTTCCCTGCGCAACCGCAAATTCAGCCTTGAAAGGCGCATGATTTCCGGCCAGTTCAAAACGTGCCTGCAGGACTTTGGCCGCTTTATCGAGGCGGGCATAGTCGAGCACATATGTCAGGGCACCGATGGAAGACGCCATTGCGAAAACCCGCAGGTCCGCCTTGGCCAGGGTGCGCAGCGACAGGCCAAACAATTTGAGGCTCGACTGATGTGGATACAGCGTCAGCAGCCCGGCCCCCGATATATAGTCGGTGCGCTTTTGCAAAGCCGGTTCACTGCTCAGCAGCCTTTGCAACGATTCCCGGTGCGCGGCGTCCACACAGCCGGTGGCCTGGATGCCGCCGGCCTGGTATTCGGCTGATAAAAACGGCAGATTAATCTGACTGCCGGCCAGTAAGCTGCAAAAGGCCGGCAGTAGACCACTGTCCCGGGATTCCGCACGCAGGCGCACCAGACCAAGCTCTCCGCTGATTTTCAACCCTTTGATACCGGTCATGGCCATATCGGCTGCACTTACAGATTATCCCTGACAATCTCCATGAGATTATCCAGATCAATGGGTTTGGGAATGAAATCATCCGCCAGGGTGGTTTTGCCGTCTATATGCGTATAGGTTGTGGACGGCACCGCGTCGGCTACCGCCGTTAACAGCAGGACCGTGATATCCTTAAACTGGTCATCCTTTTTGATCTCATCACAGAGTTCATAGCCGTTCTTGCGCGGCATCATTACATCCAGGATCAGCATGTTCGGTTTTTCATCTTTGATCCGGTCCCACGCTTCCACACCGTCATAGGCTTTGGCGACCTAAAAAACCTTCGCTTTCCAATTTCATGGAGACCGATTCTACCAGATCGGGATCGTCGTCTACCACCAGTACTAATTTATCGTTGCTCATTGCTATTCTCCTTGTTTAAAGTTGTAGCTGTTTTTTTATGACTGCCTTGGCTGACCCGGAATTCCACGGTGGTTATACCTGCGGCCGCGGATAGAGGCCGCCCCGCTCCACGATCTCGGGCACTTTCTCCTCCCACTCGATGGCCATGATATGAAATCCGGCAACGCCTTCAATCTGGCGCAGGCGCTCGATGGATTCAACGCAAATATCAATCCCCTCCTGGGGCTGTTTCTCTTTGGGCACACCGGCCATTCTTTTAACCAGGTCATCCGGCACATCCATCCCCGGGACCTTGTTTTTCATGTAGCGGGCCATGCCGGCGGATTTCATCGGGGTAATACCGGCCATGATGTAGACTTTCTCGTGCAGGCCCCGGTCCCGGACACCTTCCATCCACGTTTCAAACTTATCGATGTTGTAGATGCACTGGGTCTGGACGAAATCGACCCCGGCTTTCACCTTTTTGGCCAGGCGGGCAACCCTCAACTCAAAGGGGTCCGCAAAGGGGTTGGCTGCCGCCCCGATGAACATTTTAGGCGGATTCTTGATCTCGGCCCCACCCTGAAACCGACCCTCATCCCGCATGCCCCGGACGGTCTGGATCAACTGCATCGAATCCAGGTCGTGGACATTGGCGGCCATGGGGTGGTCACCGAACTTGGGATGGTCACCGGAGAGGCAGAGCATGGTGTTGATCCCGTGGGAATAGGCCCCGATAATATCGCTCTGCATAGCCACACGGTTGCGGTCGCGGCAAACCATTTGGAAAACCGGGTGCAGGTCCGTCTGCCGGAGGAAAACACTGGCGGCAAAACTGGACATGCGAACCATGGCCGTCTGGTTATCCGTAACATTGACAGCGTCCACGTAGCCTTTGAGCAGGGCTGCCTTCTCTTTGACAACTTCCGGCAGGGCGCCCCGCGGCGGTCCGCACTCCCCGGTAACCGCCAGTTCACCCGATGCCAATACCTTTTCCAGTACGCTTTCCGTTTTCATTATTCCAGGTCCTCTCTGATAATTTTGCGGGGGCCAGCGCCTCGGCCGGTTCGCCAGTCCTTGGCTGAAATGACGTCTTCATACCGATCTTCGATCCCCAGCTCTTTCATGCGCTCCCAGATAAGATGCCAGGCACAATCCACGTCTTCACTGATTTCACACTTGCTGCCGCTGCTGCCGCCGCAGGGTCCGTTCATCAGCCGCTTGGCGCAGCGGGCAACGGGGCAGATGCCGCCGGTGAGTCCCAGCAGGCAATCCCCGCAGCCCTGGCACCGCTCGGCCCAGATGCCCGGTCCTTCGGAGGCACCCATGAACTTGGTGTTCAGCGCCGGATACACGGGGGTTTTCTTGAAACGCCGGGCAACCTCCTGCACGCCGCATCCGCAGGCCATGGACAGCACGGCATCCACCTGGTCGATATGGGGTGCGAGTTCCTCGACATATTCAGGGTCGCACTGCCGTTCCAAGGTCATTTCGCGGACATCCAGCATCCGCCCCTTTTTCATGGAAGCCATCTGCAGGGCCGAAGCCAGCAGGGCGACTTCCTTGCGCCCGCCGGCCGAACAGACCGTCACGCACTCATTGCACCCCACCAGCAGAATCCGGCCGCAATCGTCGATGCTTGCCATGATTTCATCCATCGGTTTTCGTTCAGCTGTAATCATTGTCGTATCATCTCCTTACAGTAGTGGGCTAGGACGCAGCCCGTTGGGGGGCAGCCGCACCGCCCGCCTTTACAGGGTTGGGTCCCACTTCCCGGATCTTTTCCGTGAATTCGGTGGCAATGCGGGCGAACCGGCTGCCCATGCCCGCGGACATGGTTACCATCTGCACGCGTCCGGCCTCGATCCCGATCTCTTCCAGGAAAGGCTTCAGGTAGGTCACCCGCTGCAGCGCCTTGACATTGCCGTTTTTGAAGTGACAGTCCCCTTCCAGGCAGCCGGCTACCAGAACACCATCCGCCCCTTTTTCCAGGGCCTTCATGATGTGGATGGCATCCACCTTGCCGCTGCAGGGCACCCGCACGATCTTGACGTTCGGCGGATAGTCCAGGCGCATACTGCCGGCCATATCCGCCGCCGTATAGGCGCAGTAATGGCAGCAAAAGGCCACAATTGTCGGTTCAACTTTTTCCATCAGGCACTCCTTTCCAGCAATCCTTCAAGGCGCGCCATGATGGGCGCATCCTCAAAGCGGGTAAGCTCAATCGCCTTGGCCGGACATTCGGCCGCGCAAACCCCGCAACCATGGCACTTGGCCGGATCGATCTCCGAGTAGCGATCTTCGTTGATAAAGGGAACGCCGTAGGGGCATGCCCGCACACACGCCAGACAGGTGGCGCATTTTTCGGGATCGACCCGGGCCACCGTGGCACCCAGGTTAATCGTGTCTTTCGAAAGCATGGCCAATACACGGCTGGCCGCGGCCTGGGCCTGGGCGATACACTCCTTGATATTTTTTGGAGCGTGGACACTACCGGTCACGAAAAACCCGGGTACGGAAAGATCCGTGGGCCGCAGCTTGACATGTTCTTCCAGGAAACAGCCGTCCATGGTCCGGTTGAGGTGAAAAATCATGGCCAGGTCCTCGGTGGCTTCCTCATTCACCGTCATTCCGGTGGACAGGGCTAGGCAATCGGCCTCTATCGACAGCTTCCGCCCGAGAATCGGGTCCTCGAAAACGACCTGGACCTGATCCCCGTCGGGGGTAACCTCGGGCGGCGTATCCGTCTCGTAGCGCACAAAAATGACACCGCGCCGACGGGCTTCGGCGTAATAGTCCTCGGTAAACCCATAGGTCCGCATGTCGCGGTAGAGAACAAATACCTGCAGTTCGGGATTCAGGTCGAGCGCCCGCAGTGCGTTTTTTATGGCGCTCTGGCAGCAGATGCGCGAACAGTTGGGATTGTCGGGTGTCCGGGAACCAACGCACTGGATCATGGCCAGCGTCTTCCAGGCCTTCACCTGGTCCGACTGGTCCTCGAGCAGGCTGTCCAGTTCGATCTGGGTGGTTACCGCACGGTGCTCGCCCAGGCTGAAGGCCCGGGGAACATTGTGGGTGGCACCCGTCGCCAGAACCGTGGCCCCGTGCTCTATCTGTCGATAGTACATGCGCGGACCGATCTGGAAACCGGTTCTATACATGCCGGGCATACCGGCATGATCCACCACGATGGCCTGGGTAATCACTTCGATCTGCTCGTGCTGCGTGGTTCGTTCTATCAGGTCCGCCATATAGGCCTGGACATCATCGCCTTCCAGGGTCCGCCGCACCGCCCGGGCGATTCCACCCAGGTGCCCGGCCTGCTCGGCCAGGTAAACCCGGTGACCCTGGTCGGCCAGCTCAAGGGCCGCGTTCATGCCGGACACACCGCCGCCGAGAACCAGGACATCCTTGTTCATGGGCAGGGTGTTATCCGGCAGGGCCTGGGCCCGGGCCACGCCGGCCACGGCCATTCGGATCAGGTCCCGGGCCTTGGTGTTGGCCAGTTCCGGATTGTTCATATGCACCCAGGTGTCCTGGTCGCGGATATTGGCCATCTCCACCAGGTACTTGTTCAGACCGACTTCGCGCAGGGTATTTTGAAAAAGGCCTTCATGGGTCCGGGGCGAACAGCCGCCGATAACCACCCGGTTGAGTTTTTCAGCCTCGATAGCAGTTTTTATTTTCGCCAGCGCCTCCAGGCTGCAGCCGTGGCCGGCGTTCTGGCTTAAGACCACCCCGGGCAGCTTGCCGGCGTATGCGGCGACGGCATCGACATCCACGGCGCCGCCGATATTCTGTCCGCAGGCGCAGACGAACACACCGATGCGGGGCTCTTCACCGCTGACATTCCGCTCCGGCGGCAAGACTGTTTCCCCGTTGCCGGAGGCAGATAGGGGGGCCAGGTTTTTAGACGCCAGACAGGCAGCGGCACTGGCCTGCATCATGGTCTCGGGGATGTCCTTGGGGCTCTCAAAAACACCGCACACGTAAACACCCGGTCGGGACGTCGCTACCGGACTGAAACTCTGGGTGCGGGCAAAATTGTGCTCGTTGAGTTCAATATCCAGAACCCCGGCCAGCTCGCGGGCAGATTCGGTCGGACGAAATCCCGTGGAGAGGACCACCATGTCGAACAGGTCCGTTGTCAGCGTCGAGGAGGCATCCGTGGCGTAGGATATGGCCAGTTGGCCGGACGCGGGATCTCCGTTAACCGAATGGGGCCGGCAGCGTTCGACTTTCACGCCGTAAGTCTGCCTGGCCCGGTTGTAGTAGAGTTCGTAATCTTTGCCGAAGGTGCGCATGTCCATGTAGAAAATGGTGGTTTCGATATCGTCCTGAAAGCGCTCCTTGGTAACGATGGCCTCTTTGAGCGCATACATGCAGCAGACCCCGGAGCAGTAGGAAACGTCCTCCCGGTTTATACCGCGGGAACCCACGCACTGGATCCAGGCCACCTTCTTCGGCTGCTCCCCATTGTTGGGGCGCACCAGCTCCCCGCCGGTGGGCCCGGAGGCGGACATGATCCGCTCGTATTCGAGTCCGGTGACCACGTCGGGGTAAACCCCGTGGCCGAAATGATCCAGCCGGCCGGGGTCGAAAAGTTCCGCGCCGATAGCCAGTACGACGGCACCGACCTTGTGTTCCTCGGACCGCTCGACTTCGTCGGTATTGATGGCGCCGGCCGGGCAACTTTTGGCCAGAGCCACCGGATCCTTGCATTTTTCCAGGTCGATGGAAAAAGCCTGGGGCGTTGCCTGGGGATAGCGCATGCAGGTCGGTGCGCGGTGGTCCAGCCCCGGCTGAAAACGGACACACTCCGGAAAGGCCTTGTGGCAGTCTCCGCAGGCGGTGCATTTCTCCATATCGATGTACCGCGGGGTCCGCGTCAGAGTAGCGGTGAAATCACCGGCCGCTCCTGTCAACCCGGTCAGCTGTGCCAACGGGAGGACATCGATGTGCTTCTCACGAGCGTTTTCGGACAGGTTGGGTGAAATGGTACACAAATCACAATTATTGGTGGGAAAGGTGCGGTCTAAGCGCGTCATCAACCCGCCGATGGCGGCCGCCTGATCGATCAGGACCACATCCCGGCCGGCCTCTGACAGGTCCATGGCCGCTTTCATGCCGCCGACGCCCCCGCCGATTACCAGAACTGTATTGCTTTGATTCGTCATATTGGTATCCTAGCTGTTTGCTTGTATTATTGTCAGTTTAGAGTCCCGCGAATCCCAGGATAGTGGGCAGTTTATGTTCCCAACCGAGGGTTTCGATTTTTACCCCCTGCACGAGTTTCTTGAGGGCCGCAGTGATTTCACCGGCGATCAGCAGGCATTCCGCCTCCCTGTCCGGGGCCTTGCGGATTCTTTTGATCATCTCTTCAGAGATATGCGCCCCTGGCTCATTCAGGGCCATGTAACGGGCGATACCGACCGATTTGAGCAAAAAAACTGAGGCGATCACCGGCACATTCAAGCCCTTGATTTTCTCCAGGCTGACGGCAAAACGCTCCACGTCGAAGACCGGCGGAGTAACCACAAAACCGGCTCCGGCCGCCACCTTCTTTTCAAGAATGGCAAGTTCCGCGTCCAGCGCCTTGTCTTCCGCAAAGGCACCCATGGTGCAGCCGGTGGTGAACTCCGGGTTGCCGTTAAGGGAAAACCCCGCCAGGTCTACCCCGTCCTGCAGGGACCGGATAGCACCGATAAGTTCCAGTTCATCCAGGTCACTCACCACGGCCGCATCGGGATTGTCGCCATTGGCCATCTCTTCCCCCGAGACGACCAAAAGGCTGCGGATACCCAGCATGTGGGCCGCAAGAATATCGCCCTGCAGGGCCATCCGGTTGCGGTCCCGGCCGTAGAGGTGAATAACCGCCTCCATGCCCTGTTGGTGGATGAGCGCTCCGCCGGCCAGGGCGCTCATCCGCATCACACCGTTGTCCATGTCCGGTATGATGACTGCGTCAACCCGGTCTTTGATTTTACGCGCGTTGCTGACCAACTCTGATACGTTCACACCCTTGGGGGTATTTATCTCCGCCAGGACTACAAATTCGCCTGATGCCAATCGTCTTTGAAAGCTCATAAGTTTACTCTTCCTTTCGACAGTTCAAAACAGTCGTACCGGTTACATGGCCGTCTCGGGGTGAAATACGGCAACTTCCTTGAGATCATCCCCCAGATACTCGCGTTCGTTCGGGCCAAGGATGCCCAGAGCCAGGCACATCAACGTCCAGATGTGGACCACCGGGTAGTCGCCGCCGTAATGCTCGCTCAACTCGTGAATCTGGGCGTGGCAGTTGTGGCAGGCCGCGATGCAGTAGTCCGCTCCGGTCGCCTTGATCTGATCATCCTTCAACTTACCATATTGCAGACGCTGCTCCTTGAAACCGGACTGGAGAAAACCGCCCCCGCCCCCGCAGCAGTAGTTGTTTGATTTGTTGGGGATCATGTCGATGAAATTCTCTTCGCCCACGATGGACTTGACCACGAAACGAAGGTCATCGGCAATGGCGTCACCGTAGCTTTTGCGCACGATCTGGCACGGGTCCTGGACCGTGAACTTGATCTTCAGGTCCTTGTTCCAGTCGCTGCTGGGCTTGAGCCGGCCCTCACGGATCCACTTGGCGTAGTATTCGTAAATATTCTTGACCTGGAATTTGTGTTCGATGTTGAACTTTTTCAGTCCTGCCAGGACTGAGAAGGTAACGTGCCCTCACTCGGTATTGAGGTACGTCTTACACCCCAGTTCGTCCGCCTGGCCGGCGGTCTGCCGTACCAGGTGTTCCCAGGCGTCATTATCGGCCAGGAACATGCAGTAATTCTCACCGCCCCACCCCTTGCTGCCGTAGGTCCAGTCAACTCCGGCCAGGTGCAGGATCTTCCACAGCGGCACCATTTCGTCCGGTTCGGTCACCGGTTCCCGCGAATTCTGGTTGAGAAAAAATTCGGCCCCCTCTTTGTCGATGGGTGCCTGCATCTCGGCGAACTCGGGCTGGGCCTCCTGGTACTCTTCCAGCACATCCTCGACCACGAAGACGAAGTCATCAGGATCGGTCCCCATGGCGCTGCCGCTTTCGTTGCGCAGGGCCATGTCGCAGGATCCTAAAATCCCCTTGGGTCGCTCTTCGCGCGGGACCTGGGCTCGGGCGTTGAACACGAGCTGCGGAATGTCGATTTTCATGGGGCAGACATAGATACACCGCTGGCACATGGTACACATCCATATCCAGGGACTGCTTAAAATTTCCTCGTCCATTCCCAGGGCGGCCATGCGCAGAAACTTGCGCGGATCCATTCCTTCCAGACCCGTGGCAGGACAACCCGATGAACAGGCGCCGCAGGTCAGGCACAGGTTGAGATTGCCACCTTCCGGCAGAATCTCCTTAACCTTGTCGATAAACAGATTCTTTTTCTTTTTGCTCAGTTTGATTACCTCTTCAGGCATGGGCAACTCCTTTTCCTATTGATACGTAGTCGGTTCACTATTTCTTTTTTTAAGGTGAATATTACAAAAGTCCCCTTCGCGCTCTTCTTCGAAAATCAGTTCATAGGCTATGGCCGGCAGGACCTTAAAAAGATCACTACGCGTATCCGGGTCCAACCCCATGATTCTTATCACCTCGTCGCTTTTCATGGCCCTGAACACATGGGTCAGCTTCAACAAGGTCAGGGATTTGATAGCCCCTCTGAAATCGACGATATAATCAGCTTCTTTTTTCAAAATCTGTACTTCCCTTCTTTTTTCAGCCGATCCAAGGAGCAACTATAGTGCCAAACAGCGACTGGATTTTTCCACACACATGGTTTCCCAATCAATTCAACCTGTTGAATTGGCTTCATTAAATAATTTCCAAAATGCATTGCCCCGTATCTGTTAAAGTGCTAAAGCAAATCCGTTTAACAGGTGTTAAAATTTAACAGGCAAATCTAAATGTTTGAACACGAACTTGACAGGTACTGGCGCACCGTGGCCAACACAATCAGTGACGGCATCATGATTGTGGATGAGCGGGGGATTATTATCTATGTCAACGAGGCTTTTGAGGGCATCACCGGGTTTTCGAAAGATGAAATGATCGGCAAAGACTGCTCGATTTTGAATTGTGACATCTGCGCGGAAGCTCGCAATTCTAAGGGCTGTCAGTGGTGCATGCTTTTTGAAGGCGGCAATATGCGACGGCGGCGCTGCGTCTTTCTCCATAAAGACAGCAGCGTAATCCACGCCCTTAAAAACGCCTCTGTTTTCCACGATGACCGTGGCAATGTCATTGGAGCGGTCGAAACGGTCACAGACATCACGGACCTTATAGAAAAGGACAACCGCATCGCCGAATACCAGCGGGAGCTGCGGTCCGCAGACAAGTTTGAAGGCATCATCGGCGCATCGGCGCAGATGCAGAAAGTCTTCGATCTGATCACCAACGCCTCCCGTTCGGATGCTCCGGTCATCATCCATGGTGAAAGCGGGACCGGCAAAGAACTGGTGGCCAGGGCAATCCACCGGCTAAGTGCAAGATTTCGGGGGCCCAGTGTCAAAATCAATTGCGCTGCTCTGACCGAGTCTTTACTGGAAAGTGAGTTGTTCGGGCATGTCAAAGGGGCCTATACCGGCGCCGTTAAAGACCGGTCCGGACGATTTGAAACAGCACATGGAGGCAGTATTTTCCTCGATGAAATCGGGGACCTTCCGTTGTCCACCCAGGTAAAACTACTCCGGGTCCTTGAAGAGAAAATCATTGAGCGGGTAGGCGCCAATGAGCCTATTCCGGTTGACGTGCGGATCATCTCGGCCACGAACCGGAACCTTATGAAACTTATTGGAAGCGGCTCCTTTCGGGAAGATTTATATTTTCGTATTAACGTTATCCCGGTCTACCTTCCCCCGCTGCGCGAAAGAATCGAAGACATTCCGCTGTTGGCGGATGCTTTTTTTCGCAAGATCCGCCTGAAAGTCAACAGGGAACTCAGCGCCATCTCCCGGGAAACCATGGCGGCCCTGATGCATTACACCTGGCCCGGCAACGTGCGCGAGTTGAAAAGCGCCTTTGAATACGCCTGTGTCACCTGCCACGGGCAAACCATCCAGCCCGAACATCTTCCGGAGAATATTACCGCGCAAACGGCAATATCCAGCCGGCCTGCCAAACGGGTCACCCTCAACCGGGAAGAAATAAAAAAGGTCGAACTGATCGAAGCGCTCGAAAAGACCGGCGGGAACCAGTCACAGGCGGCCAGGTTGCTTGGCGTTACCCGGGTTACGGTCTGGAACCGGATGAAACGCTACGGCATCAGTTCCCAAAAAAATATCATCGCAGGCTGACAACCGCCTGTGGGCAAGCGCCTCCGGCAACACGGCAACCTTCCCTTTTGCAGCCGCGGTCACTCCCCGATGATTTTGACAAGCACCCTTTTTCGTCGCCGACCATCGAATTCACCATAAAAAATCTGTTCCCAGGTGCCGAAGTCCAGGCGACCGTCGGTCACCGCCACCACTGATTCGCGCCCCATAACCTGCCGTTTCATGTGCGCGTCGGCGTTGTCTTCGCCCACCTTGTGGTGATACCCGGAGACCGGTTCATGGGGGGCTATCTTCTCCAGCCAGACCTCGTAATCGTGGTGCAGCTATAAATAAAATCGTTATACGATTTTATTGTTACAGTCTGTTACACATTGATACCTCCGGGAAAAGCATTCGGTCACGGACTGCCTTAAAGTGGGATCAAACGATAGCGGCGCCGAAATCCGAAACCGTAATCCCGCTCAAGCAAGGAGGTAGTCATGAAAAAACGAAATATTGTTATCGTCACCCTCACATCCCTGTTTCTGGCGACAGGCTTTGCCGCCTGCAGACAGGGATATCACCGGGGCTTTGATGAATTCGACCTGGAAGCGGCCACCAACCGGATCGCCGCCCGGCTGGATCTGAACGACACCCAGAAAGGCGAACTGAAAGCGATTGGCGTAGAAATTACCGCGAAAGTCAAAGATCTGCGGGCCGATCGGGAAGCCCGGCACCGGGAACTGGCGGACCTGGTCCGTCAGGAGACCATCAGCCGTGAGACCGTGGACCGCATGATCACGGATAAGATGGAAAAAATGGAGGAGTTGGCCGCATTGGCCACGGATCGTCTACTGGCCTTTCACGCAACCCTCACACCGGAGCAGCGCGAAAAGATTGCTGTTCACATCGAGGAGCATGCATCATCCAAGCGCGGATGCTTTCGCCGCTAATTCTGCTCCCCGGCTCAGCGACCGCCGGCACTCGCGTGCCGGCGGCCGCTTCTTTTGTTTAAGGGAAAAGTCTGGTACCACGAGCTTATGATCCTTGGTTTAGTTATGTGGCGCATCCATAACCCGGACCTGTATCGTTTGTCGGAACATAGTGATTGCAGCAGTAATATAGTAATTGCCAAAAATATGTTCAGTTTAAGGGATGCGTGTTTCTGTCAACACAACACCGTGTCGAGAGAATGCACACCCCTAGATGCTCGGCGTCGGTATCGGAATCGAGACAGGACGCTTGTCTTCAAAGTCGATACCGATTCCGAACCCGATACCGATTCCGATGACTCCGGTACTTTGGCATTCGTATACCGGCTCTCAATCGGAACGGAATTCTGACATTTGTTATAATAAGCAGCGAGAGAGGCCACACCCATGTCCTGGACCCTGCTGGTCATCGATGACGATGAAAAACTCAACAAATTGTTGAAACGGTTTCTTGGCGATTTCGACTTTCGCGTTTTTACCGCTGCAGACCCGGAGGAAGGATTAAAAAAAATCCGGACGACGAATCCGGATCTGATCATCCTGGACGTGATGCTGCCGGGGATGACCGGTTTCGATGTGTGCAAACGGATTCGACAATCCAGCTCGGTCCCCATCATCATGCTCACCGCCAGGGGGGAACTGATGGACAAGGTGATCGGGCTCGAACTCGGTGCCGACGATTATCTTCCCAAACCATTCGAGCCCCGTGAACTGGTCGCACGCATTCAAGCGGTGCTTCGGCGGACCCAACATATCGGTTCGGACCGCCGCCGCCGCTTCGGACGGCTAAGCATCGATTTCCACCGTCAGCAGGCCTGGCTGGACAACACTTCCATAAATCTGACCACCAATGAATTTGCCGCCCTCGACCTGTTGGTGCGCCATGGCGGTAAAGTCATGGATCGAGATGAAATTCTTCAGTCCCTTCGCGGCATCGACAGTGATCCCTTCAATCGGGCGGTGGATGTCACCATCAGCCGTCTTCGTCAGAAACTGGGAGACGATCCTAAACACCCGGAGTTCATCAAGACCGTATGGGGCGCCGGTTATGTGTTTATTGCCGAGGAGTCAGACGATGCACCGCCATCGGTTTAAACGGCTGTTTCACTCCATCTTTACCAAACTGCTGGTGATCATTCTGGCAGCCGGTATCACCATCACCCTGGCCATTGTGGTGAGTTTTTCCGTTATCCGCTTCCACAACCTGTCACAGCTGGACCGGAATCTGCTCCTGTACACGGAGTACCTGATCCGGGATCTGGGGGATCCTCCGGATCAGGATCGGGCCACGGAAATAGCCCGTCGTACCGGGCTGTCCATCCGCTTCGACCACCCTGATGGCGGGTGGCAGGCCGGAACGATCCCCGAATCACTGAATTTGGACCGGGCCTGGATGCGAAACAAGGGAAAGGGAGTATGGATCGGCCGTCATCGCGGCCATCATCTGATTCGCGTATCCCATGGTGGGGGAGATTTGATGTTCGTTGCTTCACCGGCCGCGCAACACCATGAAAACGCCGGTGTGATCCTCACATTCATGGCCGTCATACTGTTTGCCGTGCTGGGTGTCGCCTATCTGTTGATTCGGAGGGTGCTCAAGCCGGTTCGCGATCTGGAAGGAGGTGTGGCGGCGCTGACCGCCGGGCGTCTGGATCATCGGGTTGTCGCTTCCGGCAACGACGAATTCCGGGATCTGGCCGAAGCCTTCAACACCATGGCTCAACGGTTGTCGGAGCTGCTGTCGAGCAAGGAGCACCTGCTGCTGGACATGAGCCACGAACTGCGCTCTCCGCTAACACGGATCAAGGTCCAGCTCGAATTCCTGCCCGATTCGGATATCCGGGACGCCCTGCGTGCCGATGTGGCGGAAATGGAATCGATGGTGACGGCCATTCTGGAGGAGGCCCGGCTGAGAAGTTCCAGCGCCGCCCTGAATATGGAAACGGTCGACGTAACGGATTTGATTCAATCGGTCCTGGAGGAGTTTAAGGATCGTCCTCCAGGAATCGTCCAGGAATCGTTGGAAGCGGTCAACATTCAGGCAGATCGGGATAAGATCCGCATGGTGCTGAGAAATTTATTGGAAAACGCTATGAAGCACACACCCGAGGACGGCGATCCCGTATCGATATCCATGGCCGTGTTGCAGGATCATGTCGAACTAGTGATCGAAGATCACGGCGAAGGTATTCCCGACTCGGCATTGCCCCATTTGTTCGAGCCCTTCTTCCGTGCAGACTCCTCCCGATCCCGAAAGACCGGCGGCTACGGGCTCGGCCTGAACCTTTGTAAAGCCATTATCGATGCCCACAACGGCCGCATCGACATTTCCAGCTCCCCGGGAAGCGGTACGCGTGTGATGGTCCGTCTTCCGGTGAGAAAAAATGAACGGGCCTAAAAACAAAAATAAGGAATGAGCCAATCTTACCCCCTCCCACTGGCTCCCTCTGGTTCGACTGTGCTCACCACAAGCCGCCAGGGGAGGGAGAAGATATAGTCCTCCCCCTTGACGGGGGAGGCGCGGTGGGGGTGAAAGAATTGCTGAATAACGTACCCTCCAGAGTAGTAAAAAGGCCCATTAGAATGTATCCTTACTCCATGTCGAATTCTTTGAAATCAAACCAATAACCGGTTTTACTCACGTAATCTAACTCGAACTGAACCGCATCGATGTGATTGTTTTCAATTTCCAAAAACCGCTTAAACAAGGCCTGACCTTCGGCAGACAGCTCATTCACCATTTTTTGGTAAAACTCACTGGTTTCGATTTCTGCTTTTAGCGCCTTGCTTAACATTTGCTGTTTGATACCATGGAAGTCTTTTACAGCTAAAGATTTGACCTGGTCAGCTTGTTGGTTGATGATTTTTTGGGAAGGAATCGCAGACTCAAGCCTTTCAACTGTTATCGTACCGGTATTTTGTAACTGCTCGAGCTTATGATTGAGGTAATCGATATGATGCTGCTCGTCATCACTTAGCGTCTTAAAAATTCGTTTGCCGACCTCGTCATCTACGGCTTCTACCGCTTCGGAGTAAATATCACGAATCTTGATTTCAAACTCAATCGCTGTCTTGATTGCTTTTTCGATGGTCATTTTGTCCCCCATTTTTAACTCCACCCATTTTCTCAGTGACATTATATGTTTTATTTCCTGCTCTCCTCTGCGGCTTCATAGCCTTCCGGCGTGAGAAATGAAGCGGTTTTAAGGCTGTTCATGTCGACCAGGCCCTGTTCAAATAACGATTTGATCGCTTCCAGGGTATCGCTGGGGGCCTGGCTCAGGGATGCCACGATGTCGCTGATATCCATGATGCCCGGCGGACCGCTGTAATCCCACTCCTTGGCCAGGAGTTCGAGTACCTGTATTTCTTCTGTTGCTAACGCCAAAAGTGATCCCCCTTTGTGGAGGTTGATGTGATCTCAAATTCAGATTCGCTTTTTATGTTGTTTAGGCCTCTGCGGATAGCAGAATCATCGCAATCGATATCGGGGTCGGCATGGCGGGAGGAACGCCCAGACATCTGAGCTAGTTTTGGAGGTGTCAGGACAGGGCCTTGATGACCTCCCGGCAAAAGTTTGGAATATCGGCCACCACGCGCCCCCACACCAGGTTGTCTTCCCGGAAGGCGGACTCGTCAACCCATACCGCACCCGCATTTTCCATGTCGTCTTTGATGCCGGTGCTGCCGGTGACCCTCTTGCCGCTAACGATACCGGCGCTGGCAGCGACCCAGCCGGCGTGACAGATGAATCCCAGGATCTTTTTCTGCGCATTCATATCTCGCACCAGTTGCAAGACGTGCCGATCTCTTCGGAGCTTATCCGGAGCCCAGCCGCCCGGGACCAGCAGGCCGTCGAGCTGCTCCGCGGTCACCTGGCTGGCGGTCACCTGGCTTTCAACGGTGAGGCCTCCGCTTTTACTCGTGTAATTTTTTCCGGCTTTGGATCCAATGATCCGGACGTCCGCTCCTTCTTCCTGTACGCGCATATACGGCACCCAGAATTCGAGATCCTCATAACCGGGGCCGACCAGAATGCCGATGGTTCTGCCGCTTAAGCTCATATGAAATCCTCCGAGGCTCGTAACCTGCGGGTTTAGCCCGGACATGCAATTTTCGGGTTAGTTGAGATGGTTGAACATCGGTCGGGAAGCCTCAATCTCTGTAGAACTGGGGCAATCGCTGTTTCGAGCAGTCCGGGCACAGGGAGTGCTTGATGTGACTTTCGGAATAGTCTTCAACATACTTTCCCAGGGGAACCCAATCGTTTTTCTTGTCGTAGATCCGGTGGCAGTTAATGCAAATGGCCTCCAGATTCCCTATGGTGCTGAGAATAACGTTGGTGGTGGCTCGAAGCCGCCAGCTCATTTCTTTGAGCATATCGATTCCCAGTTCCGGGTTTCTTCGGATGGTCTCCTGAAGATTCCAACGGTCGATGGTCAGGGCTTCGGTCGTCATCATGGCCACCACACTTGCGGATCGCTCCATTTCATCGATAAGGGCCAACTCGCCAAAGTAATCAAATTGTCCGAACACATGAAGAATCTTCTCGTTTTTCCGGCCCAGGCCTTTGATCACCTGAACCTTTCCTTCAACCACGATAAAGAGCCGGTCATCTTTGCTGTTTTCCTCAATGATCACGTGCCCCTTTTTAAATCGGTGAAGCTTGGTCTTCTTGGCGATTTCTTCGACATCTTCTTTTGCTAGGCGTGCAAACAGGGGAACTTTTTGAAGTAAAGAGATAACGTCCATTTACCTACTCCTTTTACCTACTCCTTTAAAATTCCTGATTCCCGGATTGATGAATCTGCGTGTCGCGGTGGAAGATGTGTTCACTCCGAATGTTTGATTTAATCTAAATCCGATTATGGGATAATCAAATCAGTTTGCGGGGAAAGGCAGTGTCGCTGAAGTCATGGGCTGCAGGTTTCAGGCACCCGAGTCCCTGTGTTCAAAACGATCTAAAAAATGGGTGTTGATATTTCCGGCGATAAAATCAGGATCCTCGAGGACTTGTTGGTGAAACGGTATGGTCGCCCGGATGCCTTCGATGCGAAACTCGGAGAGCGCCCCAGCCATACGGGCGATAGCCATAGAACGGTCTTCTCCCCAAACCGCCAGTTTGGCGATCAGAGAATCATAAAAGGGAACGATGAAAAACCCTTCGTAGATGTGGGTGTCCACACGAATCCCCTGACCCTCCGGCAAACTCAGGGCTTCTATTTCACCAGGGGAGGGCATAAAATCCTGATCCGGATCCGCTGCGTTGATACGGCATTCAATGGCCCAGCCGTTGAGTTGGACATCCTTTTGGCGGATAGACAGGATCTCGCCGGTAGCGATTCGAATCTGTTCCTGGACGATATCTACGCCGGTCACCATTTCAGTGATCGGATGTTCCACCTGAACCCGGGCATTGACCTCCATGAAATAGTAATTGCGATGTTCATCCACCAGGAATTCAATGGTGCCGGCATTGACGTATCCGATGGCCCTGGCAATCGAGATCGCCGTTTGACCCATCTCATCGCGCAGCTCGGCATCGACCAGGGGCGACGGCGACTCTTCGATAAGTTTCTGATAACGCTTCTGAATACTGCACTCCCGTTCGCCCAGGTGGACGACATTCCCATGGGTGTCGGCCAGGATCTGAAGTTCGATGTGGCGCGGTTGTTCGATGTATTTTTCCAGGTAGAGTTCGGGATTTCCGAAAGCTGCTCCCGCTTCGCCGGACGCCACCGCAAACGCCTCCATGAGCTCATTGCGGCTTGCGGCGATTCGCATACCGCGCCCGCCGCCGCCGCCGGATGCCTTCAGAATCACCGGATAACCAATGGTTTCTGCCAGGTCCGCCGCTGCGTCGGCCGTCGCGAGTCCGCTGTCACTGCCGGGGATGACCCGAATGCCGGCGCGCTGTAACGTCTCGCGTGCTTGGGATTTATTGCCTGCAGAAGCAATGGTCTCCGACGATGGCCCGATAAAAACGATGCCCTGTTCATGGCATGCGGCGGCAAAGCCGGCGTTCTCGGCTAAAAATCCATATCCCGGGTGGATCGCTTCAGCCCCTGTTTCCAGGGCGGCTTCTATGATCCGGTCGGCATTTAGGTAACTTTTTCGGGCCAGGGGAGGACCGATACGAACCGCCTCGTCGGCCGAGGTCACATGACGGGATTCTGTGTCTGCATCGGAGTAAACCGCAACGGTTCGGATGCCCATCTCGCTGCAAGCACGGATAATCCGGAGGGCGATTTCGCCCCGGTTGGAAATCAAGATCTTTGTAAACATGTATCAACCCCCGATTGGGTGAAGCTTTATAAAGCGCCGGAAATCACGTTTACGCCGGTGTGATGATTTAGGATTCAAGGGTTCAAGGATCCAAGGGGTCGAGTGTAATGAGAAAACGTTTCAAAGGCGCTTCGGCTCAATTTGTGTTCAGGTAAGCAACATTTTGGCGGTGAAACATCAAATGTTATTAAACAATGGTTATCGGATACTAAAAGCAGATCGAAAGCTCGGGAAACACGTTTGCTGCATGAGTAACAATGCCGAACGAACTGACTATATACTTACAAACCAGATCCCTTGACCCCTTGAAACCCTGGTCGCCTCCGGCGCCGCCATGGGCGGGTAAACCTTGGACCCTTTTCTCCACGTAACGTGGAGAAAAGTTTCAGACTTCGATCTCGATCTCCAGCAACTCCTGGTTTTTCATGACGGCATCTTCGTCTTCCGCTAGAATTTCCCGCACCACTCCGGCTTTTTCCGTTCGAAGCTCCGTAAAAATTTTCATCGACTCAATGACACAGACCACATCCCCGGCAGCCACGGTTTGCCCGACTTCAACGCAGGGTGGTGCACCCGGCGCGGGTGAGCGGTAGAACGTTCCCATAATCGGGGACGTTATCCGGATTGTGTCTTTGGCCATGGGGCACCTCCTATTTTCCCGTACGCTTCATGAAATCTTTTCAGGGAATGATTATAAAAAATCTCAAATCGTGACGTTGCTATTTTGGTTAAAAGCTCGGGAACTACGGAGCATTTAATGAGCAAAAATATACTTGACATATATCCTGAATATACGTCAAGTATATTTGGACGTTTAACTCTTCCATCCATTTCTGACGGCCTCCTGAGTTCGTTACCCAGATGGGTAGTCCGATTCCTTTAAGAATTGGGCGGAAAATTAGGATCATCAGGCAAACCTGCTGAGTGATATTGCTGATGAAAACACCAACCATCGATAATGGAAGCAAGCAGTCCCTGGCAGAGACTGCCTACCGTCAGATCTATCGCAAAATTATGACACTGGAGTACGAGCCGGGTCAACGGTTGGAGGAGAAACACCTGGTGGAAGCCCTGGGCATCGGCCGAACGCCGGTGCGGGAGGCCCTGCTTCGACTGGCAGCCGATTTTATGGTGGAATCGCAACCTAACAAAGGGGCCATCGTCCGGCCCATCACCCTGCAGAATACCAAGGCCGCCTTTACCGCACTGAGAGATATGGAACAAGGGGTGGTGGAACTAGCGGTTCGCCAGGACCCCGGTGAATACCTAGAAAAGATGAAAGAGGCCAACAATTCCGTCCGGTCGGCTATAAAAAACAGGGATGTGCTCCACCTGGTCGAGGCCAACAGCCTCTTCCATGAGTATCTTTCCAAATGTTCCCGCAACGAATACCTGATTCTCGGACTGCATAAGGTGCGCTGTGAAACCAACCGGTTGGCTTACCTCTCATTCAGCAATCAAATCGATCCCCTTAAATCGCTTAAACAGCATTACAATTCAGTTGTCGACCAGCATCTTCAGATCATCGAGTGTATCCGGACACGGAAAGAGGCCCGGTTGAAGAAAATCCTTTACGAGCACACCCAGGCCTTTCAGAGTCGGATCATCTTATATATGGCATCATGAGGTTTATGAACATCTGTGAATAACGAGAAGGAGGAGATCATGAAAAAAGTATGGATTCTCGTCGTGGCAATGATACTCGTTTTGGCGTTCGTGCCCAACGGGTTTTCAAAAACAAAGTGGGATCTGCACCTCAACTATCCTGCGGGCAACTTCCACTCCAAGGGTGCCCAGGAGTTCGCCGATCGGGTGAAGGCGGCAACCAATGGGGAACTGGTCATCGTGCTCCACCCCGGCGCTTCGCTTGGATTCAAGGGACCCGAATTGTTGCGGGCCGTGGCAGAAGGACAATTGGCGGTTGCCGAGGTACCCACCGGCATGGTCGAAGGCGATGCACCGGTGTTGGCCTTGACCGCCCAGCCATTTATTTCGAGAAACGCCTTCGAGCAGCGTCTGCTCTATCAGCTTGCCAAGCCGACCTACGCCAAGGTGCTCAAGAAATTCAATCAGTTTACCCTGTATACGTCGGTGTGGCCGTTCTCCGGAATCTATACCCAGCGTTCGGTCAAACAGGCCGGTGACCTGAAGGGTCTGAAGATGCGCGTCTACGACGGCACCGGACTGGCCTTCGGAAAAGCAACCGGTATCGCGGCCCGCAAGATGCCCTTCAGTGAAGTCTATCCGGCAATGAAAGCCGGGTTGCTCGATTCCATGTATACCTCTTCGGTATCCGGGGTGGATGCCAAGGCCTGGGAGGTCCTGAAGTATTTTACACCGATCAATATTGTCGGACCCGTGAACATGATCAACGTCAATATGGCTGCCTGGAAAAAGCTGCCGGCCGACGTTCAGAAGAAGGTCCTGGAAATTGCAGCACAAATGGAAGATGAAATGTGGAACCTGGCCGGTGATATGGATCGCAAGAGCCGTGCGACACTGAAAGAAAACGGTATGATGGTCAGCCCGGTGAGCCAGTCCTTCCGTGATGAATTGGACGCCATTGGCAACAAACTGCGGAAAGAATGGGCCAAGAAAGCCGGGGCCGATGCCCAGAAGATTATTGATAAGTATAATGGGGTGCGCGGCCGCTAATCTGACCTTGCGTGAATTCTTTTCAGTAGATGGTGAAATAAGACTATTCAAGGTGCCCGCAATTATCTCAAAACATTTGTTTACAAGCCATCTGGGAGTGCTAAAGCGCTTCTTAAAAAGATTCTGATAAAGAATTCACCCTTTTGGCCAATGGAGACTTCCATGGCCGGCGTTATGCAAGGCTCGCGGCAGATAACTACAGCGTGACTTCGGCTGAGCTCAGTCGTAGCCTGCCTTTCAGTGCCTTGCCCATGAAAGTCTCCATGTGGCGCAAGGATCAGATTAGACTGAAACTTCATGAAATCGTTTCTCGACATGTGTGGAGATGAAATTTCCATTTTGATCTCTGTTTCGTTCCAGGAAATCTTTTCTCCAAGATGTATTGAAATGAAATGTCCATGTTCTTTGAACTTCCGCAAAGTTTGTATGCGCTTCGGAACATAAAAAGAAAAAGAAGGATAGATGGATACCCTTGCTCGATCGATCGAAAAACTGAGTGATTGGATGGCCGGCGTTTCGGCCGTGGCGTTGGGTCTGATGACGCTGTTGATTCTGGTGGAAATTTTCCTTTGGAACCTGTTTGAGAAGACCACGCTCATCGCTGATGAATACTGTGCCTATGGCCTGGCGGCCATCATTTTTCTGGGTGCCGGGTATTGCCTGAAAGAAAAGGGCCACATCCGCATCACACTGTTGCTTGGATTTCTTCCAAAGAACCTGAGCAGCTGGATCACCTTTCTCAGTACCCTGGTTACCACCGTCTTCATGGGTTATCTGTGGTGGTACCTCTTTCTGATGGTTCGAGCCGCCTATCGGTACGGATCCACATCCGGTACCCTGACCAATACGCCGTTGTGGATTCCCCAGACCATCATGCTGATGGGCGCAGCCTGCTTTTCCCTGCAGCTGCTGGGAACCACGATCCGAACCTTCCAGGCCATCCGCACGGGCGAGGAGGTCATCTGATGGATGCCAGCATGGCCACCATGTCCCTGGTTGTGTTTGGGGTGCTGTTTCTGGCCCTTGGTGCGGGTGTCTGGATCGGTTTTTCCCTGTTCATGGTCGGCTTCGTGGGGATGACTCTGTTCAGTTCCCTGCCGGCCGGTAACAATATGGCCTCCTCGGTGTGGGCCACCATCGAAAAGTGGGAATACGTCGCCCTGCCTCTGTTTATTTTAATGGGCGAAATCCTGTTTCGATCCGGGATATCCGAAAAACTGTTCAAGGCCCTGGTGCCGTGGCTGTACCGACTGCCCGGTGGGCTCCTGCTGATGAACATCTTCTCGTGCACTCTGTTTGCCGCCGTATCGGGCTCCAGTGCGGCCACCACCGCCACCGTTGGACGCATCACCCTCGCCGAGTTCGACAAACTAGGTTATGATCGGAGTCTCGCACAGGGATCATTGGCCGGAGCCGGCACCCTGGGGTTTCTCATTCCACCGTCGCTCATCATGATCGTCTATGCGATCCTGGCAGAAGTCTCCATCGGCAAAATGTTTATGGCCGGGATTCTTCCGGGCTTGCTGCTGTCGGGCGTGTATTCGAGTTACATCATCTATCGGGGTATCCGAAATCCCGAGATCGCCCCCAAGTCCCAGGACACCTATTCATGGGGGGAGCGGATCACCGCGCTCAAGGATCTGGCACCGACCCTGATCCTCATTCTAATGGTTCTGGGAAGTATATACGCAGGGATCGCCACTCCTACTGAAGCGGCGGCCCTGGGTGTATTCGGGGCGACGATGTTTGCGATCATCAACCGGCGAATGACGGTCCGCATTATGTTCGAGTGCCTGGTGGGGGCCGTCAAAACCAACGCCATGATTATGGTCATCGTCATGGGGGCCGGGTATTTATCACGGGTGATGGGCTTTCTGGGCATACCGATGGCCATTACCGAAGCCATCACCCAGATGAATCTATCACCGTACATGCTTATGATTCTGCTTGGGGCAGTCTACATCGTTCTGGGATGTCTTCTGGACGGGTTCTCCATCGTGGTCATGACGTTGCCGATTGCGCTCCCCATGGTGACGGCGGCCGGTTTCGATCCAATTTGGTTCGGCATTTATCTCATCCTCATGGTTGAAGTCAGCCAGATCACCCCGCCCGTGGGATTCAACCTGTTTGTTATCCAGGGCCTAACGGGAGAGCCCATCATCCGGATTGCCCGATACGCGTTTCCCTTTTTCATCCTGATGCTGCTGACCACGGCAATTCTGACCCTTTTTCCTCAAATAGCGCTATGGCTGCCCCAGATGATGGTGACGAAGTAGTATCTAACCTGAAGCTGGCATTAAATATTGCCTTTTTATAAGCGACATCGTCGCATTCCATAAAATCGTTGTACGATTTTATAAGGAGGCTTGTGTGAAAACGATCGATCTCAATTGCGACATGGGGGAAAGTTTCGGCAACTACCGGATCGGCATGGATACCGATGTCATTCGTTATATTACGTCGGCCAATATCGCCTGTGGTTGGCATGCCGGAGATCCACTGGTGATGGATCGGACCATCGCCATGGCCGTAGAAAATGATGTCGGCGTGGGGGCCCACCCGGGATATCCGGACCTTATTGGATTCGGGCGTCGGAACATGGATTGCACACCGGAGGAAATCCGCCAGTACGTGGTGTATCAAATCGGGGCGCTCCAGGCATTTTGTCAGGTCCATGGCACCCGGCTGCGACACGTGAAACCCCATGGCGCCCTGTACCTCACGGCGGTGGCCAATGAAGGCGTGGCCCGGGCCGTTGCCGAGGCGGTGGTTAGCGTAGATCCGGAACTCATCTTCGTCGCGCTTGCCGGAAAAATGGGAGAAACCATGACGCGTGTTGGTGAGACTGTCAGCTTGAAGGTCGCTTATGAAGCGTTCCCCGATCGTGCCTATACGGCCGAGGGTAACCTGCAGTCCCGGAAGTTGCCCGGCGCCGTCATCAAGGAGCCCGGCGAGGTGTCGGAACGGGCGCTTCGTATGGCAAAGGAGGGCCAGGTGATCGCAGTAGACGGTACCCGCGTCGATTTGAACGCGCAGACCCTGTGCGTCCACGGGGACAATCCCTCAGCCGTGGATCTGGTAAGGACGATTCGAGAGTCCCTGGAGGCAGAGGGGTTGGTTCTATCGCCTATGACCGGCTCATAGAAGTGGTTTCAGAACGCTGTCTAACATTGCTTATGGCGGTGGCGGATCGTGCTTCGATATTATCGGAAGCCGTCAATGACCAAAAGGTGTTTACTTTTGTTTGCCTTCAAAACCTCTTTATAAAATGAGATACCGGTAAGGACATGGAAGCCCAACTTTACGAGAAAGCACGATTTCGTATCGCCGGTGATCGGGGATTGCTGGTGGAGTACGGAGACGGGATCGATCCGGAGATCAACCGGAAGGTGCGATCCATGGCCATCGTACTGGAACAAAGTCGCCCCGAAGGGGTTGTTGAGATCATCCCGACCTACCGCTCCCTTCTCATTGTCTATGATCCCGGACGGATACGGCCCGAGACACTCAAAACGCAATTGATAAGGCTCGAGGCCGGTCTGGTGGAAATTCAGATCCCCGAGCCCAAGACCGTGGAAATTCCGGTTTGCTACGGAGGCGAGTACGGGCCGGATATAGACCATGTCGCCGAGGTTAACCATCTGACCCCGGAAGAGGTGATCCGTATCCATTCTGAGCCGGACTACGCCATTTACATGATCGGATTTACACCGGGTTTCCCCTTTCTCGGGGGGCTCCCGGAAGTACTTCACACACCCCGACTTGAAACGCCCCGAACATTGGTTCCTGAAGGCTCGGTAGGCATTGCCAATGCACAGACCGGAATTTATCCGGTGGCCAGCCCCGGGGGGTGGCAGATTATTGGACGAACACCGGTACGGCTCTTCTCTCCCGAAAAGAAAAATCCCTTTTTATACCGGGCTGGCGACCGGATCCGATTTCGACCCATTGACGAGGCGGCTTTTCAACGGATGTTAACGGGGGGGCAACACTAATGGAACTGATATCTGTAAAAACCCCCGGCGGGTATACCACCGTTCAGGACAGAGGCCGATTTGGGTTCCAGCAGATGGGCGTACCAGTCAGTGGGGCATTGGACCATTTCGCCCGGAGGGTGGCCAACTTGCTCGTCGGAAATTCAGAAAACGCCGCAGTTCTGGAACTGACCGTGATGGGACCTGTGCTGGAGTTTCTGACTGAGGCGGATGTGGCGCTCACCGGGGCGCGCATGGGCATGACTCTCAATGATTCGCCGGTGCCGGGTTGGACCTCAATCCGGCTTGCTTCAGGAGACATCCTCGCCATCCATCAAGTCGAAAGCGGCTGCAGGTCATACGTTGCCGTATCCGGCGGCATCGAAGTCCCGGAGATTATGGGGAGCCGATCCACCTATGTCGGAGGCAAACTGGGCGGCTTTCACGGGCGCCCCCTGAACGCCGGTGATGTGCTACAGGGATCGGAAGGGCCGTTGCTCCAACAACCGCGGGCCCTTGACGATAACCAGATACCCGAACATCCCGATAAAATTTCGCTGCGGGCGGTTTCCGGGCCACAGCAGGATTTCTTTCATAGCGGGCTGCCCACATTCTTTGAATCCGAGTACATGGTGACGCCAAAAGCCGACCGGATGGGGTATCGGCTTCAAGGCCCTGCGGTGCCGATCGACACCGGCAAGTCAAAAAGTATTGTCTCCGAACCGAGCATGCCAGGGTCCGTACAGATCCCGGCTGACGAACAGCCAATCATCCTGCTGGTGGAGCAGACCGTAGGTGGATACTGCAAGGCCGCCACAGTGATTTCATCTGACCTGCCGAAAGTGGCCCAGGCCACGCCCGGAGACCGGATCCGCTTCGAGCAGGTGGATTTAGAAACAGCCCACCGTCTTCACGGGGAATACCAAGAGCGACTCCGAAAAATAGCCGAATCCTTGAGTACCCAATGAGCGATAGCAGAATGATTATCGTAGGACAGACTCCATATTGATCCCGAAACAGATGCTCACCACAGAGACACAGAGACGGGGAGGACGAACAGAAAAGCCGGCTCGGACGCTCTCCTGAATGAATTACATTCTTTCAGGATCTCCGCCCGAACCGACACAGTCATCGCTTCGCGAATGTTACTGTGACGCATGTCATCATCACAAGGGTTTTCGCAACCCATGTTCTTCAGCCGCCCTTTTATCCTGAGCATTGCCAAAGGGCAGGGCTGAGGCTGTTTTGCTAAATCGGTATCTCACGATTTAGCAAAAATGAAGAGTCCTCTGTGCTCGCCGTGTCTCTGTGGTGAAGTCAAATCAGTATACCAAGATAGCATCACATATAAAATGGAAAGGGGCTGCCATGGCGCACGACGTTTGGCTTCAAAATCTCACGTGGGAAGAGGTCCGGGACAAGATTTCCGAGAGCCTGGGCACCATTTTACTTCCCATTGGCAGTACGGAACAGCACGGACCCCACCTTCCGGTAGGTACCGATACCATGGTCGCCATGGCACTGGCGGAATCGGCTGCACAGAAAGCCAATGTTGTGGCGGCACCACCCCTCTGGTTCGGGTGGAGCCCGCATCACATGGTGCTTCCCGGCACCATTACGATCCGGCCGGAGATTCTGGTGGAGGTGGGTTTTGACATGGTATCCTCCCTGAAACACCACGGATTCGACAAGGTGATCTTCATCAACGGCCATCGGATCGTCAACGTCACCTGGCTCCAAATGGTCGGTGAGCGCGCCAAGAGGGATCTGGGGGTGAGGGTAATGATCTTCGATCCGGCCTACATGTCGAAGGAATTCGTACGAACCATGGGTTGGGGAGAGGTGGGCCATGCCGAGGAGATTGAAGGATCGCACATGTGGTACTACTATCCGGATCTGGTGAAAATGGATCGGGCCAAAGACAATCCCCACCGGCACCACGACCGTTACCATGTGGATCCGGGTTATGCGGGGGATACCCTTTGCTATGTGCCGAGCAGCCCTGAAGAGATGAAGGCAATGGCCAAGATTGCAGGAGGTACTTCCGGCGAACCGAGCAACGCATCCAGAGAAGGGGGCGAGGCATACCATGAACACCTGGTCGGCCGCCTGGTCGAAGTGATCCGTATGATTCAACAGGAATGATCATGGAAGATTGGTCGAAAAATCGATTTTTCAGCATCTTTGTCCTAATGGTCATGGCGGGAATCGTCATCGGACTGTTTTATCGAGCCTACAATTGGCCGGCGGGTCAGAGCATGCGACCTCCTGAGACGACATCCAAGGATGCATCCTCAAAAAAAAAGCTTTCTCCCATAAAGGATAACCGGGTGACGCTGTTGCGGGGCCGACCCGTAACGGCGTGGAAAAAGAAAATGGTTTACCACGGCCTGGACAATGGTCGGATCCATATCGCCGTCTATATTCTGGAGCTTGACCCGGAAGTCCCCTACCATCATAAAATTCCGGTAAAAAAGGCAAAAAAGGGTTTCCGTCTTGGCGGGCAGAAATTCTTCCTGGAAGCTTACGGAAAACACCGGGTTCTACTTGAATTCGAAGAAAAATCAAATAATTAGAACATATTTCGCCGCTACATAGGGGAACCGTATGGGGGGTGACACGGCTCACCGCAGCACTTGACAACCATACACAAGGAGCATAATTTCAAATTATAGTCTTCACCTTCAGCCGGGGAGGAGACATGAAAAAATACTTAAAGCCCTGTTCTCAATAAGGAGAAACGGGGTTTTTTTGTTTTTTGACAGCGGAGGGAATCCCATGACCTCTCCCTCTGACAATCGGATGTTGGAGCAGCTATTGGATCGTGCCGGTGTCGCGATAGATGGGCTGCGGCCTTTCGACATCCGTGTGAACCACCCCGACTTTTTCCCCAGAGTGTTGGCCGGCGGATCACTGGCTCTGGGTGAAAGCTACATGGACGGCTGGTGGGATTGCGATGCATTGGACCAGTTCTTTGAATGGGTTCTGAGAGCCAGATTGGATTGCCGTGTCTCTCGATCTCGTCGGGTACTCTGGGCGGGGGTAAAGGGTGCTCTGACCGGTTCCCAGAGTAGATTTTGGGCTTTTAAAGTAGGGAAGCAGCATTACGACCTGGGCAACGACCTGTTCGAGGCAATGCTCGATCGCCGCATGAATTATTCCTGCGCATACTGGCAACATGCTCAGGATCTTGACCGTGCCCAGGAAGACAAACTGGAATTGACCTGCCGAAAACTGATGCTTGAGCCGGGGATGAGCGTACTCGACATCGGCTGCGGGTGGGGTGGGTTTGCCATTTACGCTGCCGAGCATTACGGCGCAAGGGTCACCGGTATCACCGTCTCCCGGGACCAAGTCGAGCTGGCCCGGGAACGGATCGGAAAACTGCCTGTCCGCATCGAACTAAAGGACTACCGTGATGTTCGGGAAACGTTCGATCGCATCGTATCCATCGGCATGTTCGAACACGTCGGTGTAAGCCGTTATCGAACTTTTATGAACATCGTTGCTCGCTGCTTGAAACCCGAAGGGCTCTTCTTGCTGCACACCATTGGATGCAATCGATCTGTCAAATCCCTCGACCCCTGGTATGAAAAGTATATTTTCCCGAATTCCATGTTGCCGTCGGCCCGGCAGGTTACGGCAGCTGCCGACGGACTGTTCGTCCTGGAAGACTGGCACAGTTTCGGTTCCCATTACGATCCGACCCTGATGGCCTGGCACCGCAATTTCACCGGAAACTGGCCGAATCTCTCAAAACGCTATGATCGGAGATTCTATCGCATGTGGAATTACTACCTGCTTTCCTGTGCTGGCAGCTTCCGGGCCCGAAGGAACCAGCTCTGGCAAATCCTGTTCTCCTCATGTGGCATCAAGGGCCGACTTCCAGATTACCGAAGCATGCGACCGGAGGCACACACCACGTTTGAGGAAGAACAAGAGGAGACCGTCACCATATGATCACCCAAGATGTAATTCATAGAAAAGCCTCGACAGGGCTCGAATTGACAGTGACCCAGGCCGCCTTAGAGCTTATCCTTCAAAAAGGCAAGTCGGCCACGATCTGGCTATACAGCCGTCCCCTCGGTGCCGGTTGATGAAATATCGGCCGCAGTCCGGCAGTTCGCCTGGGTATGCCAAAATCCGTAAGAGGATTTCAACCGGTTTTTCTGGAGGGCATGACGCTCTGGATTTCGAACCGGGTTCGACCGGAACATTCCACTTCCGGTGGGCTTGAGCTCGGTTGCCGCCGGTACTGGCGATTCAAGAGTCTCACCCTGACCGGCGGGAAAACGGTTCTCGGTACCTGCCGCAATAACCTTGATTCTGCCTAATGCCTGCCTTAATCTGAGAACTACATAAAATTCTTTCAGTAAAATAAAAGCGCTTCTAAGTGTTATTGAAAAGCTTGCACCAGGTATCGCAATTTCCAGGGTTCATTTCTGCTATTTTGTAGCAGGCAATAAAGGAGGAATCTCATGGGTAAACTGGCACCGGGGGAAAAGGCTCCCGGATTCGAGCTTGGAGATCAAAACGGCAATATTCAACGACTGGGCGATTTCGGAGGTCGCCGGTTGTTTGTTTTTTTCTATTCAAAAGCAAGCACATCCGGGTGAACCGTTCAGGCCAAGGCGGTGCGGGACGCACTGCCCGATTTAGATCAGCGCGGAGTGGCCGTTGTGGGGATCAGTCCGGACGCGGAAAAACAGCAGAAGAAGTTCGATGACAAGCACAGCCTGGGATTCCCGTTGCTATGTGACACCGAGCATGAGATTGCGGATTCGTATGGTGTGTGGGGCGAAAAGAAAATGTATGGCAAAACCTATATGGGAATCATCCGTTCTTCATTTCTAATCGACGAGAAGGGTAAGATCGCCGCTGCCTGGTACAAGATCAGTCCGAAGGAGACTATTCCGGAACTCATGAAAGTCTTATAAAAACTATCTGGCTGTGGAGATGACCTATTCAGACGGTTTGATGTTTTGGTTCCCTCTAAAAAAGTTGGTCGGATCATATCTCTTTTTAATCTCTTCCAATCGTTTCTGATTATTGCCATACGCGGCGGGGATACGTTCTGCTTCCTCTTCAGTCATGAAATTGACGTAGACGCTTCCAGCGGCAAATGGTTCTATTTTAGCGAAAAACTCCCGGGCCCAACCGATGCAGGCTTGGTCTTCTTCCGATGATTCCCAGCGGGCGTGCATGTTCACAACGAATTGGACATCCCTGGCGCTGTAGGCAGTTACATCCGATGCAATACTGTTGGCTTTGCCTCCTAGAAGACCAATAAAAGTTTCACACTGTGGCGAGGGGAGTCTGCCGGAATACTCAATGGCTGTGGCGATGGCGTCATCACTGAGTTCGGTAAAATTGTGAGACTTCCAATAGTTCCTTGCGCCCGGTGTCAATAAGGGATCGAAAGCCTTCTGCCATTCACTAAATGGCATAGGGCCAATGTGCTCTCCGTAAAAATCACCAAAATTTTTCAACGGTTTGATGAGGGACATGCCTTGTTCTATATCTCCATTGAAAAAAAGTGGCAGCACGACGACATTTTTCCCGTGAACGGTTTCGGGTAAAAATGGCAACGGCGGGGCCTGCCTCAAAACAACCCAAACGTTCAAATCTTCATGTATGGTTTCTACGAACGAGCGATATTGCGAAAGAACTGATTCGGCCTGCTCAAGGGGGTAGACAATCAAACCCGCCAGTATCTCTGGCCCGACCGGGTGAAGTTGAAACTCAAACATGGTCACTATGCCGAAGTTTCCCCCGCCACCACGAATGGCCCAAAAAAGATCGGTGTTTTCATCAACGCTGGCTCGCACACGTTTAGCGTCGGCGGTAATGATTTCTGCAGAGATCAGGTTGTCGATGGCTAGACCGTATTTGCGTGTCAGCCAGCCAAAACCACCCCCTAACGTTAGACCCGCAACACCGGTTGTGGAATTGATACCTAATGAAGTGGCTAACCCGAATGCCTGCGCTTCATGATCAAAATCCCCAAGACTTGCGCCGGGCTCTACATAGGCGCGACGGGTGTCAGGATTAATGTGAACCGACTTCATTGAAGACAGGTCTATCATCAGACTATCGTCGCTTATCGCAGTTCCGGCGATGTTGTGTCCACCCCCACGAACCGATACCCTCAAGTCGTTATTGCGGGCTTCGGTTACTGCAAGCATTACATCTGCAACACCGGCGCACCGGACAATTCCGGCCGGCCTCCTGTCTATCATTGCATTCCAAAGTTGTCGGGCTTCATCATAGCCGGGATCATCGGGCAGTAGCACCGACCCTCGAACTTGTGATTTGAGCGTTTCGATAACGCTATTCGGTAAATTAGCCATGGTATATCTCCTTGATGAAACTATCGGTAAATGCGCCAGTATTCTGGATTATGCCCTCCGTAAGCTTCCCCTAAAAGTTTGCATTTCAAAAGTAGAGCTTTCTGGCATAATACACGGACCAGGAGGCTTAGATGAAAAAATCTCGATTTACCGAAACACAGATTATCTCAATCCTCAATGAGGCA
>Ga0209780_1000086_pt1 | contig 40497 bp, 39 predicted proteins | sample WorMetexBAHAMAS2_FD_187384 | JGI IMG/M metagenome (GOLD analysis project Ga0209780, IMG submission 187384) | Marine gutless worms symbiont microbial communities from Max Planck institute for Marine Microbiology, Germany - Inanidrilus exumae... | ecosystem: Host-associated > Annelida > Digestive...
AGGGCCAATTGCTTTCGGTCTTGGCCGTATCGGAATGCCATATCGTTCTCCTTGATTTTACAACCTATATATCACCTATCGATACGGTTATTCAGTAGTAATTGGTACATAATTATGACACAGTCTGGCAGGCCGGCATCCAGTAATTTCAGTATGTTCTGGATGCCGGACCGGAGTCCGGCATGACAATGGATTATTCGTCTTCATTCAAAACATCCTTATGGCAACTGCTATAGAACAGGAAACGAAAGATTCATGTAGTTCATTATTTTCTTCGTGATCTTCGTGGTGTTTCTTAAAAATCTACCGGCCTATACACAAATCTAAAGATGATGATGTTGGCCACTCTATCACCCCCACGCTCCCCTGTTAAATGCCGCCTTTGGCGGCCCTGCGAAGCAGGGATTGAACAGGGCAAGCCTCCCCCATCAAGGGGGAGGACAAAATTTTCTCCCTCCCCTGGCGGGAGGGAGTTAGAGGGAGAGGGCAGTATAGGCCCGAAAATCTATAAACGCGTAGGGTCGGCCACCGAGCCGACCTCGAGAAATTTATTATAAGAATACGGCGGGTGCGGTGCCCTGCCCAAACAGTACCTTGAGTTATAACGGAGAATAAGCATGTCACGTATTGAACAGACGTTTAACGCATTGAAGGAAAAGGGCGAGAAAGCTCTGGTGGGATTCGTAACGGCCGGAGATCCGAATCCCGAGACGTCGATGGAACTCATCCGGGCCATGTGCCGAGCCGGAATCGACATCCTGGAACTCGGCATCCCATTTTCAGACCCGACGGCCGACGGACCGGTGATCCAGCGGTCTTCCTCGCGGGCCTTGAAGGCTGAGGTGTCGCTGAGCACCGTCCTGGAAATGACCGGTGCACTTCGCAAAGAAACCGATGTCCCGATTATTCTGTTTAGTTATTATAATCCGATTCATGCCTTTGGTACGGAGAAGTTCTACACGGAAGCCAAATCCGTCGGTGCCGACGGGGTGTTGGTTGTGGACCTTCCGCCGGAGGAATCGGAAGAAATGACCGGGTGCTGGAACGGCGGCGCATTTTGTTTAATCCGTCTCATTGCCCCCACCACACCGAAACCCCGCATGAAAATGATCGCCGGCGAGGCCGGAGGGTTTCTGTACATGGTTTCCAAGACAGGAGTCACCGGCAGTGCCGGTCTCGATGTATCCCAGGCACAGGCCAATATTGAGATCTTGCAGGAGGTTACGTCTCTTCCGATTTGTGTCGGCTTCGGCGTCTCAACGGCCGCAGATGTGTCCGCGCTGGCCGCGGTGGCCGATGGCGTTGTCATTGGCAGCGCATTCGAAAAATTGATCGAAGACAATTTGGATAACCCGGATATTGTGTCACTCATGGAAGAGAACGTCCGGAAATTCAAGGCAGCGACCCAGCTTGGGTGAGATTTTAGAAGGTTGACAGGAAGGCTATATCCGTATAGGTAGCCTTCAAATTCGGTTTTTTGATTGAGGTTATGCTCAGGCTAAGGCCATCCCGACCTCCGGGATGGCCTTTCTTTTTTGGCCGCAATGCGGCGATGCTAAAATCGCCAAGCGATTTTAGGGGGATTCCATGACGGTAAAAATCATCATTCTCATCGGGTATTTTCTTCTCGTGCTGGCAATCGGGTTCATCGCCCGCACCCGCTGGAAATCTTCACCGGAAACCTATTTTCTGGCGGATCGTGGTTTAGGCACCCTGGTGCTCCTGGGAACCATGGTGGCCACTAATTTTTCGGCATTTACCGTGTTCGGCACCTCGGGTGCCGGTTACCGGGACGGGTATGCGTTTTTCCCCATAATGGGCTTCGGCACCGGATTCATGGCCCTGACATTCTGGATTCTTGGTCGCAGAATCTGGCGGGTCGGCCGGGATCGGGGTTTGGTCACCCCTCCGGAGCTTGTCAAGGACATCTACCAAAGTCCCCTACTCTCTTTCTTATTTGCCCTGGTCATGATCGTCTTTACGATCCCCTATCTGGCCCTTCAACCCATGGCGGCGGGCTATGTGCTCGAGGAACTTGTCGGACTGCCTTACATCTGGGGCTGTATTCTGGTCACCGGCATCATCGTGCTGTATACCCTTCGCGGCGGTCTCCGGGCGGTTGCATGGACGGACGTCTTCCAGGGCACCGTGATGTTCGTTCTACTTCTGGCATCCCTGATTCTGGTGGCTGCACACCATGGAGGATTTGTGGCGGCCAATCAGAAAGTGATGGCCGCGGTGCCGGAGCTGTTTTCCAGGCCTGGGGGCACCGGAAAATATACCCTCGGCATATGGTTCAGTTTCATTATGCTCTGGTTTTTTTGCGATCCCATGTTCCCCCAGCTGTTTCAGCGGTTTTTCTCAGCAAAAAGTGAACGGAATATTTCCCGCATCATGCTGTTCTATCCTGCCGTCTGCACCGTCGTCTTTTTTATGCCCATTGCGGTGGGTGTTCTCGGCCGGTTATCTTTTCCCGATCTGGTCGGGAAACAGGCCGATCGGATTCTGCCGATGGTTCTGACCAGCATCTCCGGCGATGCCATGGCGGCACTGGTGATGGCAGCCGGGCTGGCGGCCCTCATGTCCACCATGGACTCACAACTGCTCACGCTGAGTTCCATCTTCACCCGGGACATTGTCCCCATGTTCAAGAAAGAAGTTTCATCCAGTAGTCTCACCGGACGTATTTTCGTGATATGTCTCGCCTTGGCGGGTCTGGCCCTGGCCTACAAACCGCCGGCCACCATCCTTCAGATTGCCACCCAGACGTTCACGGGCCTCGCCGTTCTGTTTCCCACAGTTATTTTCGGGTTGTACTTCAAGCGGGTCCGCGCGGCATCCGCCATCCTGTCGATTCTGTGCGGGGAGACCCTCATGGTACTGTTTTTCTTTAAGAAACTGACCGGAGGCATCTTTTTGCCGGTGGTGTGGATCATGCTGGCCACATTTATCGTGTACCTGTTGGTGCACGCGATTCTGGTCGCCCGGGAAAAATCCGTCGGTTTTCGAGTACCCGGATGGCTTCAGAACCCGTGTTTTTACCTACTCGGGGCGATATTTTTACTAGGCATGGATTTCTGGGCATGGGGGAAGGATCAACCCGTCATATGGGGAATCCCTTTTTGGATGGTCTATTTTATGGGGCTGTCCGCACTTCAGACCGGCGTGATGGTCGCATGGGTGAGAGAAAAATAAAAACATAAAATCGTGGCGCGATTTTATGAAACGCGACGATGTCGCTTATGGAGAGCTATGGGCGCCGTTCATCTTCCTTCCTAAAGATCCTTCCTTCCCCCGGATATATTTGTTTATCCGTATCCGGCGTCGGTGTCGTGACCGGCGGCCATTTGCCGGGCTGGGGCTCCGATCCTTCCAGGGTAATTTCCGAAGGGTGGGAATCGTGCATCGCCGGTCGTTCCCGCACATTCACATCCGCTACCGGCGCACTGAACTCAATGGCGATGTGGTTCGGGTCAAATGTATAGACGGAATGGATAAATCCGTGGTCGATAATCTCCGACACCCACATCTCCGCCGCTTCCAGACGATCTTTCACCTCCCACAGGTCGTCATCGGATGCCACCTCGAATGAGACATGATCAAACCCGTAAGGCCCTTTGACCGGCACACCGTGATCTTTTTCCGGCAACGGCGCCACATCGGGCCATTCAAAAAAGGCGATCATATCGTGGGCCGAGATTTCAAAAAAATAATGCCGATACCCCGGGTGGCCCAATCCGGCAACCAGCCGCATGCCGAGAAGATCTCGCCAGAACCGCACCGTCGCATCCATATCGCTCGTGGCCATCGCCAGATGGTTAATTCCCGTGCACCTGGGCATGATTCCCTCATTAGATATAGTATATTAGAATCTATCTCAAAATTGTGGATCATGGTTCAGGGCAAGGCGCAGTGGGACGAGAAAGCGGAGCATACACGGTAGTATGTGAGCATTTCGCGTCTCGCTGCAACGCCGACATGGACCATTAGACGCGGTTTTGAGATAGATTCTCAATCGCTTTTGATCATGACAAGCAGCATCTTAAACCGCTCAACGGCCTGCAGAGCGTGGGGCACATTTGCCGGCATGATGAGCAGTTCCCCGTCGCGAACCGTCTTGGCCTCTCCACCAATGGTAATTTCGGCGGTGCCATCCAGGATGTATACCACCGCATCGAACGGAGCGGTGTGTTCACTCAAGCCCTGTCCCTGTTCAAACGAGAACAGCGTGATGTTTCCGCATTCCTTTTTGAGAAGTGTTTTGCTGACCACCGATCCGATGGCGTAGGCGATGTTTTCGGAGAGGTGAAAGGGTATTCCTTTTTCGATTTTGCCGGTGTCCTGGTTCATGGGCGAACCTCCTCCAATCGTTAATGGTCCATGTCAGCCGGAACGTTGAGTAACTAAACCATAACCCGTGCCCGTATCTTTTCAAGCCAGGGAGTTTCTTAATCCGGATATTGCACCAAGCTTATGGATTTAGAGTCACTGGCTGAAAAGAGTCCATACGCTTGTATAGAGAGCTCATTCAGGGATTCATCATACGAGAGCACGAAGGGAACAAAATCAAATTACGGGCCTATGTACAAAAATAAGGAATGAGCCAATCATACCCCCTCCCTCTGACTCCCTCCCTCCAAGGGAGGGAGGAAAAAATGACCTCCCCCTTGATGGGGGAGGATCGGTGGGGGTGATGGAAAGGCCGATTTCAACATCCTTTAATTTATAGGTCCGTTAAATTACACCTTATCGACCTTCGTGACTTTCGTGGTGCGACAACCCTATCATTGTAGCTTTTTGGATAACCACCTTCATGCAACGTTCATGCAATATTCGGGTTATAGGGGCACCGCCGCTTTATATAGCTCCCCCTTCCCTTTGATGATATAAGGTGCGGCAGCGGCCTGAATTAGGACGGACATCCCCTTTTGAAGCGAAACCGACGTGTCATCCGCGCTCCCGACGATAGTCACTTCACCATCCACGCACAGTAAAATCTCAATGCTTCGTGTTTCCTGTGAGCTGTGGACCCGACCCACGTCCAGGGCAATCCGTGAAAGTACAAACTCCTCGGCGCTGCTGTCGTAAACGTCTTCAGTGCCGCTGATCCGCTGGGGTGCCAGTACCGGTATGGTGCGTTCCTCGAAAGTGAGCACGTTAATCAGTTCTTGGACATCGATATGCTTCGAGGTGAGGCCGCCGCGCAGGACGTTGTCTGAGTTTGCCATCAATTCGATACCGGTACCCTCTAGATAGGCATGCAGTTCGCCGGCTGGAAGAAAGATGGCCTGACCCGGCTTCAGATACACCAGATTCAGGAAGATTGGCGACAGGACCCCGACATCCCCCGGATAGGCATCGCTCAGGTGCAGGACCCATCTGAATACGGGATCTTTATCAGCAAGCGGTCGGGCGTTTTTCGCTGCATGGGCAAGGACAGCGGCCTTTTGATCGCTTCCCATAGACATGAGCGAATCGAAAAATCGTCGGAGTCCCCCGTGCCCCGGGTGCGCCACCAAATCCTGGAGTTCGGTCTCCAGCCCGGCGATGTCGATGGATGAAAATAGTGACACCATTTGATCGATGTTCCGAAACCCGCAGAGGGCCCAAAAGGGGGTCACCGCGCATAAAATTTCAGGCTTGTGGTTCTCATCCCGATAATTACGGTTGGGGGCGTCCAACGGGATCTCGAGCTTGTTTTCACGCGCAAACCCCTCTCCTGCCTGTTGCAAACTTGGATGCGCCTGGACCGATAGGGGTTGGGCCGCTGCCAATACTTTGAACAGATAGGGCAACTTCCCACCAAATTTCGCTGCGGTTGGCTGACCTAAAAATTCAATGGGGAATTCAGCAATCAGCTTGTTCAGGGGTTGCCACTCGGCGTTCACTACGACCCTGGATGGAGCTTTGGGATGGGCCCCCATCCACAATTCCGCCTGGGGTGTTTTGGACGGCACCGGTTGACCCAACAACTCGGCGATGGCGGTGTGAGAGCCCCAGACGTATTCCTGGATCGAGTTTTTCAGTGTGAGAATCGTTTTCATCGATAAATCCCGTGACCTCAGGTTGACCCGCGGATAGCCTTGGATTACACGGAACAGCCCCCCTGCGAATGGTGAAGCCGATAGCTGGACGTGGATCGTCGGACTGCCCCCTTCCGGGCTAAGGCTTGACTTATGCGATATACAGGATTTATGAGAAGCGAGCCTAAAAATCAAATAGTAATAGATTGAGCATTGGCCCAAGATTTGGGATACTGACCGTAATCGAAGATAACCCGTTCATTTTTCCGGTATGGAATCGGTTCTGTACCCGCATGAACACAATCGGAGATCGAGGGCATGGGAGTTGATTTGTTCAAGATTGATGGCAGCCTCGGATGGCGGCCTTTTATCTTTATCACTGTATTTCTGCTTAGCGGATTCCAGCTGATCGGATGTGGCGCAGGGACGCAAGTCCACTCCAAAGGGTCGCACCAGACGCTGAGCTTGGAACCTGGAGACCTGGAAGCCTATGGCCTGGCGTTTATTACTCCGTCGACGGTTACCGGGCAGGAGGAAGAAAAGCAGGCGGTAGCGTTCACCTTCGCCCACGTCCTGAAGCAGGAGCGACCCGGAATTCGGTGCCTGACGCTGCCGGAAACCTTGAGCATCATCAACAAGGCCGGCTATGCCGACGAGTACCATCAAATGTATCTGGATTATCGGAATACCGGGATTTTCAAACGGGAGACGCTGCTGAAGCTCTCGGACGTTATAAAGACAAAATATACCGCCCAGCTCAAGCTTCAGGGATTCGATCAAGGTTCCATGAATCGCCTCGGCGCCCTGGGACTGAGAGTGATGGAAACCAAGTATGCCACCCTGCGGCTGTTTTTCCAGATCTGGGATGCCGCCGAGGGGACCATTGCCTGGGAAGGGATCCATGAGTTGAACTACTCCGTTGAAACATTTGACGAGAGGGCGGTCACGCTGCAATCCGTTATCGAGAAAGCGGCAAAAGAGATGATTTCAAAACTGCCCCAGGAACCCGGAGAAGATCCTCCTTCAAAAACGGTATCGTCAGACACCGCCAGATAGCCCGAACCCCTCGCGATAGGATGAAAACAGAGTAGTAATACCGTCGGCCGGGTTCATCAAAAAGCCCGCCGTAAAGTGACACGTCATGTCATCCGAATGCCATTTCTTGTCATCCTTTCCAAACGTCATTCCTTCAAAAGTGTCGTAAATCCGAATTTTCTGCCTGTTTCCGAGAATGGCAACACCGGCAGGAAAGCGAAGGGTGGACATCTTCTCTGGTGAGAGACATCGTTTCAGGCTGTCTTCAGGTGGCCAAATATGAATCCGAACCGTTTCCCAAGGATCACTGGAAGACATACTCTGAAATTGTCAAAAGTAATTTTCGTGGGGATTGCGAAGATATTACATTTTTTGCCGGAATGACCTTGCGAAGGCTGGGCTATCCATACGGCATCAAAGGGGTGATTTATCGAAATCCGCTGATGAAAGCGAACGGCTACTACCTAGACCACACCGTATTGTCAGTGGAAATGCCGGATGGGCACTGGCAGGTATTCAACAGCGTGGGGGCGTCCGGTGAGTTTGATCGCTTGATCAGTTTTCGCCTGACCGAGTTCGATCTGCCCCAGCACAAAGAACGTCCAATGATCGGAAAGCTGTCACCGTAGTTGTGAAACGGGTGTCGTTGAATGGACAGATTAGCGGACCGCTCCGTAAGGTTGGTCCGCGATTTGGTTTATGCTATACCGGGATGAAAAAACGTTTCTCCGAAATACGAGATGACTTCCCGTCCTACCCATATTCATCTGGTCCGCCACGGTCACGTCTACAATCCACAGGACATCGTGTACGGCCGTCTTCCCCGGTTTCGACTGTCCGCCAAAGGGTTCCAACAGGCACGTTCGGCCGCTTCCTTTTTCAAGAACCAGCCCATCGCCGCGCTGTTCAGCAGCCCATTGCTGCGGGCCCGCCAGACCGCCAACGAACTTCGAAGGACCGTCCATCAGAAAAGACTCCGGATCTCCGGTTTGATTACCGAAATCTATTCTCCGTTCGAAGGCCGCCCCTCCGCGTCGGCCGATGCGCTTCATGGAGATGTGTATACCGGTGCCGGGCCCGGTTTTGAGCAGCCGGAAGACATTCTCGAGCGAACGCTAATTTTTTTCAAACGGGTAGCACGGCGCTATGGCGACCATCGGGTGGCGGCCGTCACCCACGGCGATGTCATCACCTTTGCCCTGCTCTGGGCCAGAGGTGTTGCGCTGCATCCCAGTTACAAAGGTCGGTTGGGTCCCCTCGGTATACCGTGCGGCTATCCCTCCCACGGATCGGTGACCACATTCATCACGGATCCGGATCATCCCGAGGAAAAGCCCGAGATCAGTTATTGGGAACCAGAAGAATAAAACGGCCTAAGGGGTGGGGCCGGAGGCAGAGCAACAGGTTAAACCCGAAATTCGAATATCGAAATCCGAAACAAATTCTAAATCTCAATGACCAAAACCCCAAACAAAACACAGGGCATACATGAGATTCTCGTTTGAGATTTGGGGCATTGTATTTTTTCTTCTTGTTTCGATATTCGGATTTCGTGCTTCGGGTTTGGTACTGTCGTTAAATTAGTTTTTTTACGACAGCTGATTCATAGTTGGGTGCGTCTTTTTCATGGAACGCCCTATTTGGGTGCTTTGACCCGATAGAACGCCTCCCCCAACTCAAAGGACTCGCCATCTGCCATTTGGCGGCATCGCTTTCGGAGCCAGGATTCCAGATCGTCGACGCCGGACTCTTTCACCTGGCTTTCGTGGCACCGCAGGGCGGCAAGTTTGAGGTCAAAGGTCTCCGTGATATCCGATCGGAAGTTAATGTCTTCCGCCGCATAAAATAGGACCTCTGCCACTTTGTGAGGCTCGAGCCCTTCTTCGATCAGATCCGGATAAGCCAGATAATCCCTGGCGTAAGGAAACACCGCGTCCAGCGTGACCTGCCCGACGATGCGATGGTCACGATGCCAGATGTAGCGCCGATACGGATCGGAGGTCACGACGGTCCGCGGGCGGAACCGACGAATCTGTCGAACGATGTCCTTTCGAAATTCTACTGTATCCTCCAATTCCTGATCCCGGTACTTCAGGAAAACAACCTCCTTGACTCCGAGCAGGCTCGCAGCGTTTCGCTGCTCCTGTTCCCGGATCGTTATCAACTGTTCGGGGGTCAGGCTTCGGTCGCTCGTGCCCTTGTCTCCGCTGGTGCACACCACATAGATGACGGCCTGGCCTGCCCCGGTCCATTTTGCTACGGTTCCGGCGGCACCGAATTCCGCATCATCCGGGTGCGCCGAGATTACCATGATATCGATATCTGCATGAATATCGTTCATATCCTTAGACCCTGTTCGTTGTACGGTGTGGGCCGGGTTTCAGTGAAGCAGTCTCTCACGCTATCCGTCACCCGCATCGTAACCCGGATATTGCACCAAACGGAGGCTTTCATGATCAAGGCAGTTCCTGACGGGGTTTCACAGGCACTTGCGTGCCCCTTGTCGCCTCACCGCTACGCGGAAAGCCTCCAAGACGCCTCGCTTCGCGATGCGTTGCTCACTACGGGCGAAGCTGTAGTTCATCTACCGCGAACCTCGAATAACGCAGGGCATGGAAGTCTCCGTTTGGCCCGAAGGGTGAAATCTGTTCAGGTTGTTGATTATTTTTTTAACGTGACAATTTGTATTGCGGCTCTATGCACCGGTAATCACCTCAGGCCTCGTTATCGTTTTGCTTCAGATATTTGCTGAACAGATTTCATGCAATGTTCGGGTTATGTTCATCGATGGCCTGTACATACTCATGGTATATCGCCCTGGTCACTTTATCCCAGGCATACTCCGAGATGGAGGCCCGGATGTCGCTCCGAGACAACCGATTGGCGTTTATCCACTCCAGGACCTGTATCAGAGAGTTGGCGATGCCCGCTGGCGAGCCATCTTCGATGATGCTGCCGTTTTCGCCGTTTTGAACCACCGATTCTACAATCCCGACAGGTGTTGCCACCACCGGAGTCCCGCAAGCGAGGGATTCGAGGACGACCAGACCGAAACTTTCGTAATGGGAAGGCAGTACCAGAAGATCTGCGGCATTGTAGTAAATGTCCATCTCGGAATGCGGAATAGAACCCAGAAAACGGACTTTACCCCCGATTCCCAGTTGATGGGACAGATCCCTCAATCGCGTGGTTGAGTCGGCATCCGGTCCGTCACCGCCGATTAAGAGGAGTAGTAAATTCTTTGGAGAATCCATTTCGGATACTGCTTCCATGAGCCGCTCAATGCCTTTTAGAGGGACAAAACGGCCGACAAAGAGGATGATCGCGGCATCGGCATCCAACCCCAGAAACTGCCGGGCTTCGCCAGGATCCCGGATTTGGAAAGTTTCAAGATTGACCCCGAACGGCACGACGGCCACCTTGGATTCAGGAACCTTCCATTGATGGATCAATGTCTCCTTTTCATGGGGTGTGGCCACCACCAATCGGCGACAAGAGCGGGCCAGGCGATGTTCCCACTCTATGCGGAGATCCGGCTCCCCTTCTGCCGGTCCCAGGTCGTTTTTCAGGACGCCCAGCGTATGAAACGTGATGACCTGGGGCAGCCTCCAATTCCTCCGCGCCCAGTTCCCTATTCTTCCCGACAGCCAATAATGGCTGTGCAGCAGATCGTAGGCTCTGCCGTCCCGGGTCACGAAAGCTTCCAGGGTTTCATAAATCCGGGGAAGGTGATGGAACAGCTCGGACTTTGGAACGTCCGGTATATCTCTGTTCAGGTATATCAGCCGGACATTGGGTGCCAGTGGAAGAACCGATTCGGGGTGTCCGTCCCCGGCGGCAGTGAAGATATCGACAAAATGACCGAGAGCCCCCAGTTCCCTGGCAGACTCCGTCACCACGACGCTCATGCCACCGGTATTCTCGGTTCCCATGGCGCCAATGGGGCTGGAGTGGATGGAGAACATGGCAACAGATAAGGGCTGCAATCGTGACCTCCTCGGCTGGGATATGGCCATTTTTTGCTCGATGGGGTTCTCCGGGTAGCGTACTCCGCAGGTTATACCCGGAAATTACACCGATGGATGCGCCTCGGCTTCCCTCCGAGCCGTTGCTTGTAGGCCTCCTCCCCTTTAAGGAAATCGTAACGGGAGAGTCCGGATTCAATGGCGTCCCGAATGCTAAAGGCTTTACAGAGCAGTCCGACACTAAGGGATTGATAGTTCGGAGCATAACCGCTGTTGTATAGATACCGGGTCGAGCGGTAATCGAAGCACATCACGGCAGAAACCGTCGATCCATCAATGTCCAGAAGCCCGAGTTTGAGGATATTCTGCTCGGCAAATGCCACGGCAAGGGAACGGAAAAAACGGATCATGGCATCGGTCATGAACGCGGCTTTGTGTGCCGGACCGGCTTTGAACAGTTCGATAAACGTTTGAAACGCATCCGGCACCTGGTCTGGGGCCTCGATGATTCGAAACTGAATGTCGCCGGCCTCCTGGAGACGGCGCAGTTTTCGCCGCAGTTCATGGCGCTGCTTTCCGTTTAACTGAGAGTGAAAGGCCTCCCAACTTGGAGGCAATTCGATGTCAAAGGACACCCCCTCCTTCTCGCAGGTCACTTCCCATCCGGATGCCCTGGCGTAAGGTACCAGATGCGTCCAGACCACGGCATCCTCTCTTACGCCGTACAAATCGAGCTCCTGGATGCCCTCTTTCCCGAAATATTCAAAGAGGGCCTCTGCGAACTCGCTGCTATGTGCCGAATCTGGCACAACATCCAGATAATCGCAGACATTGGGGCTGCCGATAAAGGTCGCTGTGGTGCCGTGTCCCTGCATCGGAGCGAACCCGATGATGCCCCTGGGATCTTCGATAAGGAGAAGGCGCCGCGCGTCACCATGATCAAAGACGTCCCACCAGCATTTCAACCAGATCGGCAGGGTAAAGAGACATGCCCACTCCAGGCCGGCATCACCGGCTTTCCAGAGGGAATGGAGATCGCCGAAGGTGACGTTCCGTACGATGCGCCGATTGTCCAGATGCAGCGCCCTCACCTGCCTCGTGGTCTGTGTCATTTTTCACATTCGCCGGGGTGAGCGTTCACCGCCCGTTATAGTTCCATGGATCACTTCGCCGTAAACCGGACGCCCTGCCGGCCTGGCATGGCCCGGGTTTTCTTCAATCGATATGTACTGTCTCTCCGGATCCGGCGGCTTCGGCCAGGGCATCGAGAACGCGCATGTTGCCGATGCTGTCCTCAGGGGGGTAATCCAGATGAACCCGCCCCCGGACTGCATCTCCGAAATGTTCGACCATGAGCCGATATTCATCATCGCCGGGGACGGTTTCCGTTTCACCGGTCTCCTGATCGACATTCCGGATTGAAAAGACAGCGTCTTTCTCCCATGGGATATAGGCGTCATGGGGCAGTTCGACGACAGCTCGATTACCGACCAGGGTATAGGTTTGCTGCAGCGCCGAGATGAAACTGGCCTCCACCACGGCAAGACCGCCGCCATCAAACTTCAACGTACCCACCAAGTGGACATCCACCCCATTGGGGTGATATTCGGCCTGGGCCTGCACGGAAATTGGCTCTTTTCCGAAAAACCATCGTGCCGTGCTCACCCCATAGCAGCCCACATCCAGCAGCGCCCCCCCTCCGGTTCCAGGCTGAAGGCGAAAGTTCTTCCCGGACCGCAGCAAAGTTTCGTCCATCCGATAACAGAACGCGGCCCGTACCAGTTTCAATGAACCGATCCGTCCATCTGCCGCCATTTGAAAAATACGTCGACTGCGGGGATGAAACCGGTACATGAACCCTTCCATCAGTATCTTGCCCGCATCCTGTGCCGCCGCGAACATTTCCACAGCCTCCCGGGCATTTACTGCCATCGGTTTTTCACACAGGACGTGTTTTCCGGCCCCCAATGCTTTAATGGCCCATTCACGGTGCAGATGGTTCGGCAGCGGAATATAAACAGCCTCCACATCCGGGTCGTTCACAACAGCGTCATATCCCTCGGCCACCATTCGAATGCGATGTTTCCGGGCTAGAGATCTTGCCGAAACCGGATCGCGGGAACCGAGCACCCGAACGGTATGGGTATCGGAGGACTGAATGGCAGGTATCATGCACTTTCGGGCGATGGTGGCCGTGCCCAGAATCCCCCATGCCAGCCGATCAGCCATCGATGGTCTCCACACTGCCGCCCTTTTCCATAGAGCGTGCGGCCGCCTCGAGAATGGTCACCACCTTGACGGAATCACTCAGTGGGGCGGCCAGGGGTTCTCCGGTGAGGAGATGGTCGGCCATGTTGCTATGAAAGGCATAAGGCTCCCGTAACGGAAGGTCCGGTCGCACCAGATCCGTCCCACCGTGGCGGGTCCGCCGGTAGACCTGAAGCTCCGGCGGCATTTCTGTGGCGGGGATGTCGGACCGGGTAAAGTAGTGGTCGGGATCCGGCCCATAGGCGGCGATATCCTTCCAACCCCCGATGATGGCCCCTTCGGGACCCAGAAGATACCATTTCGGCTTCCGGGCGGCCGCAATGTCGGAATGCATGAATTCCGCTTCACCCCCACCGGAAAAGCGGATCTGAATGCGTTCCTGATCCGCGTTGCTGACATCGTGCCAAACCCGACTATGGCGTGTTCCAACGACCGATGTAATCGGATCCGGGAACAGACTCACGATCCAGTCCAGATAGTGGGCCCCCCAGTCGTAGGAGGTTCCTCCGGACACCGGTGCATGGGAGTGCCAGTAGCCGCAGGGATGCGAAAACCCACCGACAAAGGTCTCCATGTGAAACAAATCTCCGATCAGGCCGTCATCGATCGATTTGCGAATCGCCAGGTAATCCACATCAAATCGCCGGTTCTGATGGCAACTTAAATGAACTCCGAATTTCTCCGCAGCCTCGACCAGGGCGTCGGTTTCCCTTTGCTGAATGGCCAGAGGTTTCTCGCAAAGGACATGTTTTCCGGCCGCCATCATCTGGATGCACAGATCCGCATGGGTATTCGGAGGGGTGGCGACCACAACCAGATCAATATCCGAATCTCTGGCCAGGGCGTCGCCGGATTCGAAACACCGGATACCCGCAAAATCGACCTGCGCTTGTGCAAGGCGGTCTGTACTCAGGTCACAGGCACCCTTGAGTTCCAGGCCACATGTGGCGTTGCACCCCAGGCCATGGAGCCGTCCCACCGAAGGCGCATACCCCAGAATGCCCACGCCCATGGTACGTCCAAACCGCTGCCCCGTTAAATATCGGGTCAGGCGGTAGATAACTTGCTGCACGTCCGGGTGATCAAAATCCTGTAGGGTTGTACAGGCCGTTAAACCGTTGCCAAATGGGCGGTGCACGACCATGGCTCGGTGCGAGTAGTGCCAGTCGGCATATAGGTCGGTCTCGATATTATCCGCCTCAATCTGAAGCTCTTGAAATCTGCCTGAAACATAAAATGCGTCGTTCAGTCTTTCGGCCATCGGGTTGGCCCGATCCGTATAGAGGATCCGCAACTCGGATTCCGGGCCGACCGGTCCGGGTTGAACCCCGAACACTTCCGGAATAGCCGCTTCCGAGGCGCCGACGCAATGGAGCCAGGCTCCCCCGGCCTCCACAAACTCAACCATGACACGGTCCCGGTTCGTCAGATCCTCGATACCGTGAGTCAGTACCAGTTGGGCTTCCGGAAGCGTATCGGGAATTTGGCCGATGTTTTGAACCCGAACATGAGACATGGACCGAAGAAAGGCGACCAACGGTGCCAAATTCTCCTCGGATGCCTTGCCGACGCTCAGAATGGAGATGGTTTCCATCGCTCTCATGGGGTGTGTGTCCTTGGACGTGGGTTCTGGCTCAGTCCGGAATTCGCCATCGGACGCCTTCCGGTGTGTCCTCGACGAGAATCCGTGCCTGTTGAAGGATGTCACGCAGTTCGTCCGCTGCTTGAAAATTTCCGCCTTTTCGATATCGATCGCGCAAGTCCAGCAATCGATCCACCAGCGGCTTCAGACATACGCTTTCGTTAGAGGGCGTTTCGCTCAATGCAGTGCCGATGACAACGAGCTGATCGCGCAGCACTTCCCTTGCCTCAGATATCGTTTGATCGCTTTCCAGATCCTGTTTGCCCTGCCAAATGGCCCTGTCCAATTCCAGCAGAGCGTTGGTAATTTGTGCCGAATCGCGAGTTTTGAGCCCGACATTGAAGTCTTTTTCAATAGCATGGATGGTTTCCCAAAACGTCGACCGGGCGGATGCATCGGAAGATTCAAAATCGTGGGACACCCGGGTGATCTGCGCTGGGTCGACACCAGAGGATTCTCCCGTTAACACGCTTGCCGGAAACGAATCGCCCTTCCGAAACACCTGCCGGACCTCTCTTTGCTGGACGGTCACCCGTCCGAGTCCTTTAACCGTGACCTGCTGCTGCCCCAGATCGATGATACAGGCGGTATGCTCGTCGAGTCCAAGGATCATTCCATCGTCGGGTAACAGGGCTTCCAGCCTTCGGAACCGGGAGTCCCCCATGAAACATCGCCGGGTATCATGGGTGCCGCCTTCCGCGTTATTCCAGTGGGGAATCACCACCAGATCGAAGCCGAAGTGGGAGAGAAGATCCATCCCGTCCACCCAATGGAGGTCCTCTCCGACCTTGTATATTTCATACACCGGAAGTGTAAATCGCCCCACGGTGAGGGCTGCTGCGCTCGCCGCGACCAGACACCCGCCCCGGTCTACCCGTTTGCACAGAATATCCGGAATGGGCGACTGTTTTGTTTGTCGCACGGTGTAGGTGGGGCTCCCTGGCCCGATTAACACAAAATCGGCCTGACGCAAGGTATGGAAGGCATTTTCGGCGTCATAGGACGAAATGCCTTCGGCTGATCTAAAGGAGGCAACGGTCAACGGGTGTTGGACCCGTTTTTGGAAATATTGAACGGCGGTTTCGGAAATCTGGTCGACGTTCAGTTGGAATCCGGCCGGGGTGTCCAGGAACACCGCCTTCCGGGGAGGATCCAACCCAGCGATGAGTTCTTTATGGACCTCTACCATGGTCGCTGTGAGCTCTCCCGAACCCATGAGCACAATTTTACCCTGACCTGTCGCCATCCGAACGTTTTTCCTCCAGAATGTAAAACAGCAATGACAGGAGACGCGGCGTCGTGCCGTCATTAATCAAAACGGCACGGTGTCCCGCCGAAGATATCATCGGAGCTGAAATGTCCGTTCCCGGGTGACGTGTTCCATTTGGCCATTTCGATAAAGTGTCACATCCTTTTTACCATACACATGCCAGGCCCCCTCCCGGCCCTCGTTGATCAGGCCGGTCTCTTCGGCGATCCCGATCAGAATGGCCTCCGGTATCATCTCCAGAAGATGCCGGGCCCACTCGTTGCCAAAAGTGTCATGGTGGGGCAGGACGCAGGCGCCGGGAATCAGGTTCAATCCCTTTGCGATCTCTTTACGAAATGGATCGTAGTAATATTCACAAAGCACCATGGCGCCGGCGCTGCTGCCGGCAATAACACCTCCGGACCGCTTGGCTTCCAAAGTGGCCTCCCCGCAAAGACTTTGCGCCAGAGTATCGGCCAGGTATCCTGGAAACCCGCCGAGAAGAAATATCAGATGGGATTGCCGAAGTGCCTCCGATATGGCCGGGTCATTCGCCGAAGTCTCATCGACCAAGGGAAGGGACTGGACATGACGCGCACCGAGTCTGCGAAACCAGCCGACACCATTTTTTCCGGCCCTGTCCTGATTATGGTCTGGCGCCGCGGCGGCCGGAATGATGCTGATACGCGCATCGGCGCCACCGGCCAGGGCCATGGCCCGTTTGTCGGGTTCCGCCATGGAGCCCTGGAATTCCGCCCCGCCTTCCAGCAAAATATATCCCATCCGTCGGGCCCCCTTTCCCAAGCTTTACTAATTTCTAATGATGCGAGACCCGTTGTCAACAGAAATACCTCTCTAACTATCTACGAACATTTAACAAATAATTTTTCGGGCCTATGAACAAATCTAAGGATGATGATGTGGGCCACTCTATCACCCCCTCCGCGCCTCCCCCATCAAGGGGGAGGACAAGATTTTCTCCCTCCCCTGGAGGCCAGTGGTGAGCGCAGTCGAACCAGAGGGAGCTAGAGGGAGGGGGCATTATAGGTGAATTCCTTATTTTGGGTTATAGGCACGTAATTTTATGATTGAACACTTTGACTAACGGACACCACCACAGGTATATCTCTTTATCTATCATCCCCTGGCTTCGGGACATGTATCGATGCTGATAGACGATATCTTACCAACCTATCACTTCAAGGAATTTCACTCGGTGAGGATTCATGGTACCCCATCCGACATTTACGGGGTGGTTCGGAGTCTAAGCTTTTCCGATACGCCGGTGGTTCCGCTCCTGTTCAGGCTACGTGGCATTCCGTTAACGGTTACCGGTATGCAGCAACTCGAACGCATGGGATTCGTGCAGCTCGCCGAAAATCCAGGGGAAGAATTTGTGTTGGGTTTGGTGGGAAAATTCTGGACGCTTCGGGGGTCCATCAAAGGGATCAGTGCAAAAAGGTTTTCCTTATTTGATCAAAAAGGATATGCAAAGGCAGCCTGGAATGTTTCGGTCCGGTCGCTGGATACCCGGACCGCCATACTGTCGACTGAAACACGCATCCAATGCGCCGATGAAAAGAGCCGGAGAAGGTTTCTACTCTACTGGCTGGCCATTCGACCCTTCAGCGGTTGCATTCGGGTATCGATACTCAGAGCGGTTCAGCGCCGTGTTGAGCAGCTCCCGGGCCGATCGTCGGGAGCTTCCTGAATCTTCTAATGAACGTCGGACATTAAATTCATTCCCATGTTATCCGCTTTATCAGCCGGAACGATACTGGGCCTCTCAGCCGGGATCGCTCCCGGGCCGCTGTTGGCTTTGGTCATCACCCAAACCTTGCGACACAATGCCAGGGAGGGTGTCAAGGTTGCCCTCTCCCCCCTGATTACCGACCTTCCGATTATTATCCTGTCTTTATTATTGTTGGGTCGCTTTGCCGGCTATCACGGGGTGCTGGGCATTGTGTCCTTTATCGGTGGCGTTTACGTATTATACTTATCCTATGAATCCTGGAGCACCGGCCCGGTCGAGGTTCAATCACCCCAGGAAAAGCCGAAGTCTCTTCTCAAAGGGTCGATCATCAACGCACTGAACCCCCACCCCTATCTTTTCTGGCTCACGGTGGGCGGGCCATTTCTGCTTAGAGAATTCCAGACCGGCTGGAGATCGCCGCTTTTGTTCATGATCTGCTTTTATGTCATGCTGGTCGGCTCCAAGGTGGGCCTGGCATTGATCGTCGGTCGATCCCGAAACTTTCTCGCCAGCAGACATTATATGTTAATCATGCGCATTCTGGCAATTGGCCTGGCCCTGTTCGCCATCCTTTTGTTCAAAGATTCCGTGATATTGGTTCTTCACAGGTAAATCTGGGGCAGTGAAATGTATTTTCCCGATGACACCGTGATAACTAAAATAAAAAATTGGCTCATCACCCGATCAGTTGTAGTTTTTAGACAACAAACGCTGGCGGCCTACGTTTATCGGTGTGATCCATCAGGGTCCAAGGGGCCGAGGATTCAAGGGGTCGAGTGAAATGCGAAAAAGCTTCAAAGAGCAGGAGATTGAGGTTTTATTGAGAAAGGGCAATTGGCTACGACAACACAAGATATGGCAGAGATCGAAAGAATGCGAAAAGTGCTGATTAAAACCATAGAAAACAAGCACTTGAACCCTTGAACCCTTGAATCCTTGGATCCTCTTCTCCAACTAATCTGAAGAAGAACCAAAAACTTCAACCAGATCCCGGGGGGACATCTAATGCCGTATGTAAATATCAAAATCACCCGTGAAGGGGCCACCCCAGAGGAAAAGGCGCAACTGATCAAAGGGGTCACCGATCTGCTGGTGCAAGTGCTGGGTAAAAATCCGAAAACAACGGTCGTCGTCATCGAAGAGGTCGACACCGACAATTGGGGCATCGGCGGCGAGTCGGTGACGGTGCTCCGCCAGCGAACATAGCCCGATTGTGTGAACAAACGGGAGTCCGTCCATGCGTTATAAACTAGAAGATGAAACCCTAGGCGGATTTACCTTCAGCGGTATGCACGGCCGGATCGACAACCACCGAAAATCCTGAGGAACGGCCATGGATGCGATAGTCCCGAACAAACAGAAGACCCAAGCAGCCTTCATGACATGCAGCAAATGCGGCGCGTCCTGGAACAATCGGGATTCTTTCCTGTCAGATCCAGAGATCGATCTCGTCGGCTATCAGTCCCATTTTAAGGAATTGGTGGCCGGATACTTTTTATTCAACCACGCCTGTAAGACCACCATGGCGATGAAGGTCTCTCATTTCACCGATATCTATGATGGACCCATTTTTACCGAACGGAAAACCGGCAGCGATGACTGTCCGGGGTACTGCCTTCGGGAAAATTGCAAGCAGATTTGTCCGGCCGAATGCGAATGCGCCTACATACGGCATGTGTTAATTCTCCTCGACGAATGGCCGAAACAGAAACCGTGACCGAGCGACCCGCACGGGGGAAACAGCATGGCAAAAAAAACTGAAAAAGAGATCACCCGACTCGAATTGGCTGAAGCCCTGGAGTCCTTTGCGCGGGACGTTCGAAACGGCCGGGTTTCGACGGATACGGGCGAATGGCGGGTGCCGGACAACATTTCAGCCAAATTCCGCTTGAAGGAAAAAAAGGGCCGCTTCGAAGCAAAAATCCGGTGGCGGTGGTCTACGGTGGAAGATTATACACCGGAAGCCCGGGAAGACTTCGACCGATGGCAGACCTCCATGGAATACGTAAAGAAGCAGATGACGGTGGGGTGGAAGAAGATTGAAAAAGCCATCAGGGGTGGCGGCCTTCCGGAAGCCCAGGCCATCACGGATCTCATGGACAGTTCCAAAGCCTTTCAGCGCTTTGCTGAACCGGAGTGGGAAGAAGCCATGCAGGAATTTCTCGACCATCTTGAAAATCTCGAACGTGCCGTTAAAAACCGACAACCCGACGTGGTAGCGCATGAAGTACGGGATTTACGGGCCGGCATGAAGGCATGCCATCGGGCATTCAAATGAAGCTCTCCGCAGGAAACTGCGGAGTACCAAAGCGGAATTGCGCCGTAGCCTAACCCGCCTTCAATCCCTACAGCAAGCGGCAGAATATTCAGGCGAAGGCGAATAAAATCGGGAAGCTCTCATGGTGGACTGGATTTGGGTAGCACTAGCCGTGTTGGGCGGACTCTTTGCCGCAAAGATGGCCTATGCGTTGAGTGTGGCCGTGGCACTTCCCCGTACCCGCGGCGCTTTGTACGTTTCCACGTCCCGTGTACGTATCCGTGCGTTGATGGAAGCCGTACCCATGGTTCGACAACAGGTTCTGGTGGACCTGGGATGCGGTGATGGCCGGGTGCTCCATGAGGCCCAGAAGCGCTATGGTGTCCGGGGCGTCGGATATGAACTCAATCCACTGGCGTATATCCGTGCAAAACTGAGAACTCTGGGATGCCGGGGAATCGACATCCGGTTTCAGGATTTCTGGAAAGCGGACCTTTCAGAAGCCGATGTCGTATTTTGCTACCTATTTCCGGATGTGCTAACACCCCTTGCCCAGAAAATTTGGGCTGAAGTTAAACCGGGTGCTGTGGTGGTTTCGGCCAATTTTTCCATTCCCACCCTTGTTCCCGATCGGGTGCTGCATCCCGGCAATTCTTTACATAACGATCCGATTTATATATATAAAATGTTATGATTGATTCATCATTGAAAAGATACCAAGCCCCTTCAAATCCTTAAGGAGGTGAAATAATGGGAAAAGGAGACCGGCGGACCAAACGTGGAAAAATCTGGCGGGGCAGCAACGGCAAACGGAGACCGAAGAAGCGAAAAACCAAGGCGAAGTAACGGTAGACATGAACGACAGGACGACATCTTCGGTGGATGATCCCGGACGCAACAAAAAACCATCCGACATGCGACGTCAGGCGTCAACCGGTCTGCACGCCGGGGATACTTTGGCGGTCAAACGCTCCTTCAGTGAATCGGATGTGGTCGATTTCGCCCGTATCACAAAGGATTATAATCCGGTTCATTTTGACGAACGGTTTTTCAGAGCGAAAGATTTCAAGGGCCCCATCTGTCATGGTTTGCTGGTGGGCAGCCTATTGACGGAGATCGGCGGACAGATCGGCTGGCTGGCATCTCGAATGGACTTTCGTTTTCGAAAACCGGTATTTTTTAATGACACCATTTCCTGTAAACTCACCCTGACGAAGGTGGACGATGCCGGAAAAGCGGAAGCAGAAGCGCTTTTCACGAATCAGGACGGCGTGGTCGTGGTTCAGGCATTTCTGAGCGGGATCATTCCCGGAGTCCATGAGCGGGACATATTGAAACAAATGTTGGCAGAAGGAGATCCGACCAACATGGCCGGATGACAAACCTGTGGAAGTATGGTCCTCAGGGCGATGTTACGTCGCGACAGGACCGTCGTGGGACAGTGGGGTGAGCAGTGGCAGCGGATGTAATGTGCTTCTATAAAAGTAGCCCGACCCTCGCAACCCGCAAGCGATGGTGCCATCACGGATCACAGAAGGCCGGGGAAAAATCTGAAGAGACGATGTTAAAAAGCGGCCGGGTCAGGCACAGACTCGACATTCATCAAGACAGGCTTCATATTGCTTGTCCCGCTCCTCCGCATTCCCGGAAACCCGCTCCGAGCCATAGTATTTGAATATACAGCCGCTGATACAGTATCGATCTTTATCGGTTATCTCTTTGGAAGCCATAGCAACCTCCTTGGTTGGTTTTAAATGGGAATACCTATATATGCTAACCACCACGAATGGGATTTCAAGGGATCCCGTTTCGTTACGAGCAGAGAAATAAGGAGACGCCATGAAGTCTAAACCATTGGGCGGTTCGGGAATTGAAATCTCGTCTATTATCATGGGCACCTGGCAAGCCGGAAAGACCATGTGGACGGGCATCGATGACAACGATACCCGGAAGGCCCTTCGAGAGGCATATGATTCCGGTATTACAACCTTTGACACAGCAACGGTATATGGAGACGGCCATTCGGAGCGGATGGTCGGAAACGCGCTCAAAGACATCCGGAAACATGTGGTAATCGCAACGAAGGTCTTTGCGAACCGACTCAACTACGACGGCGTGATGTCATCCTGTGAGCGGTCATTGAAGGACCTGGGCACCGACTGGATCGATCTCTACCAGATCCACTGGCCGGCCGGATCCTTCGGCAGCCGGATAGTTCCGGTAGAAGAAACCATGAACGCCATGAACACGTTGAAGGTTCAGGGGAAGATTCGATCTATCGGAGTCTCCAACTTCTCACGGGAGCAACTCGAGGAAGCCTCCCAATACGGTCAAATCGACAGTCTTCAACCCCCCTACTCCCTCTTCTGGAGACACATCGAGACAGACATCCTGCCGTATTGCAATGAGAACAGCATAACGGTCCTGGCGTATTCACCGATGGCTCAGGGTTTTCTAACCGGAAAATTCGGACCCGATCATCAGTTTGAAAAAGGTGATCACCGATCAAAAAGCCGATTATTTAAACCTCAACATTATCAGCGAATCCAGGACGCGTTAAACCGTTTAAAGCCCATCGCAGATAAAAATGGTCTCAACCTCGCCCAGCTTGCGCTTGCGTGGGTGACATCCCATGAGGCGGCGTGCGCCATCGCAGGGGCCCGAAACGCCGCCCAGGTCCGCGAAAATGCCGCTGCAGGAGACTCCGTGCTGTCAGATGAAGATATGGTCGAAATGGATCGGATCGGGCGCCGTGTGACGGACCATATTAAAATAGACAATGCAGTGATGTGGGAATTTTAGCGGGCCGCACTCTCGTGGGGCCCGGGTAATTTGTATTTGGTATTGGGTATTTGGTATACACACATCGTTTGCGACATCTATCTTGGGGCCGAATACCTAATTCCCAATACCCAATAACCGGTCAGAATCAAGCCCGCCAAGGGCGGACAAGCATCCAGAAACCAGTATCCAGAATCACAGACCTTGACCATGCCAAAGCTATTTCAGAGATATGAGTTCTTTATCGGCGCCCGGTATCTCCGGTCACGACAGAAAACCGCATTTGTCTCTTTGATCACGTTCCTGTCCGTGATCGGCGTGGCTGTCGGCGTCATGACTCTGGTGGTCGTCATTGCCGTCATGACCGGGTACGAACATTCCCTCGTCTCCCGAATCCTCGGTGTCGAATCCCATGTGCTGGTCCTCCGCTACGGTGGAGCCGTCGCCGATCATCAAATGCTGGCGGATCATCTTCGTCAGGTTCCAGGCGTCAAGAGTGCCGGGCCCTTTATATACAGCCAAGCCATGCTCCGCTCGAAAACCGGAATTTCCGGTGCGATTATACGGGGCATTGATCCGGAGCGGGAGGTGGATGCCGAAGTTCCATTCCGGCAGTGGCCCCTGGAGCGGTTGGGGTCGGCGGCACCTGATGAAAACGGAACGGTGGTTCCGGGAATTGTCATCGGCAAAGAACTCGCCCGGGAGTTGAAGACAAAGGAGGGCGATTTAATTTTTCTCACCATCGCTCGGGCACCCGAAAAACGGGCCGGCATCATGCCGTACATTGATCGATTCAAAGTGGTCGGCATATTCGACACCGGCATGCATGAATTCGACGCCTCCATGGCGTACATCAGCCTGGCCGAAGCACAACGGCTCACTGAGATGGGAAACCTGGTAACGGGTATCGAAATCCGACTGAATGATGTAGGAGACACCGACCAGGTGTCTGAAGAGATTCTCCGAAGCCTTGGATTTCCGTATCGCGTTAGAAACTGGAAACAGCTCAATGCCAATCTTTTTTCGATGCTCATGCTTCAGAAAACGGTTCTGTTTATTATCCTCACACTGATTATCCTTGTGGCGGCGTTCAACATTGCCAGTGCACTGATTATGACAGTTTCCGAAAAGGTTAGAGACATCGCGATTCTACGGGCCATGGGGGCGCGGGGTAAACATATCCGCACCGTGTTTGTCATTAAAGGAATGGCCATTGGCATGATCGGAACATCAATCGGTCTGATGCTTGGATTTTTGCTTTGCGGGATCCTGGAAACCTACCCGTTCATTAAAATTCCGGGGGATGTGTATTTTCTGTCCACCCTGCCGGTAAAAATCGAGTGGCTTGACGTGGGGATCATCGCCTCTGCTGCACTGTTCACCTGTTTCATTTCAACCCTGTACCCGGCATGGCATGCGAGTCGGATGAATCCGGTGGACGGCATCCGGTATGGGTAAGGTCTTCGGCCGTCAGCCGGTTTGCCCGTTAACCCGTTTTCCCGTGAGCCCGTCTGCCGGTGGGCTGCAGGAGAATAGTCTGCGGAGACTATTCAAGCTCCATGCTGATAGGGATTACTCTATCCGCATTTGGATTGCAGATGGAAACACACCGTGAAGATCATGAATATCCCGTTGAAGAAGACCATTTCTTTCGTGCCCTTCGTGTGCTTCGTGGTGAACAGTTATTGAGACTGTCATACGGGTGAACGGGACACGGGCGAACGGGCACACGGGCAAATGGATCCCTATCTATGAAGATCGCTTTCCTCCACTACCATCTCAAGACCGGCGGCGTCACTACGGTTATCAAGCAGCAGATGCGGGCCCTTCAAGGGTCCTGCGAGATGTTGGCCCTCACCGGCACACTCCCCGAAAGAGATATTCCGGCCGACACCGTTGAGATCCCGGGGCTGGCCTATGATTCGGACGGTGCCGCGGCCTTGGATCCCCGGGACACCGCCGACGCCGTTTGGGAGGCGATCCAGACAAAATGGGGCTCCGGGTGCGATGTCCTGCATGTTCACAATCCGACACTGGCCAAAAACAAACACCTCCTGCAGATATTGAAAGCACTCCAGGAAAAAGGGGTTCGCCTGTTTCTACAGATTCATGACTTTTCGGAAGACGGCCGCCCGGGTGCCTACTTTGCCGACTCCTATCCGGAGAATTGCCATTACGGTGTGATCAACTCACGGGATCATCGCATTTTGCTGAATGCCGGGCTTCGAACAAACGGACTCCATCTGCTCCCCAACACCGTTCTGCCCCTTCCGGATGTCCGACGGCTGCTGAAGGATGACGAACGGCATATCTTGTATCCCATTCGGGCCATTCGAAGAAAAAATATCGGAGAAGCCATTCTACTGTCCCAGCTGATCACCGATCGGCTCCCTCTGTGCATCACCCTGCCGCCCAATAGTCCTGCCGATTTTCCCAGCTACGAATTTTGGAAAGAATATACAGCGAGGCACAATATGGCCATAATGTTCGAGGCCGGCCTCAAGGAAAACTTTAAAGATCTAGTCCGTTTTTCCCGTTTCATGATCACCACCAGCATAACGGAAGGATTTGGGTTTTCCTTTCTGGAGCCGTGGACCGCCGGGAAATACCTCTGTGGACGCAGACTGCCGGATATCTGCGTGGACTTCGAGCAGAGCGGCATTTGCCTCGAGCATCTGTATTCGCGGATTGACATTCCACTGGACTGGATCGATGAGGCAGCCTTTCGGGAGGATTGGGAAGCTTGTTTCACGGCCGCCTTTCAAAACTTCGGTCGGCCCAAACGTCCCGATCTTGCAGCGAGTGGATATGGGAATATCACTAAAAATGGTCGCGTGGACCTGGGATTACTTTCAGAGCCCTTTCAGGAGCAGGTATTGTCAACCCTATTAGGACGCGACAATGCGAAAGCACGGCTGTTCCAGATGAACCCAAGGCTTGGCCTGCCGAGACGAGGAGAGGACATGGAGGCCCTGATTTCACGGAACAGAGAGGCTGTAACTCAACACTACAATGAGACCATCTATCGAACCAATTTAATTGGCATCTATGAACGGGTGTCCTCCACACCGGTGTCCCACTCCATTGACAAACAGTTTCTCTTGAATGCGTTTCTCACACCGGAAATGTTCAGTCTTCTAAAGTGGAGCACCTTTCCAGACCCCTTAACCGAATAAGCGGACATACCGATGCATCACCATCAGCTTGACTTCCCCTATTCGAAATACGTCTTGCCGCTGACCCCCGTGCCCAGCCGAATGACGCCGGGCGGCGCTCTCAAAAAACCGGTGCGATGTATCATGCTCGATATTTACGGAACGCTGTTTATCAGTGGATCCGGGGATATCGGCACCGACCGGGAAAGCGACGCCGGACAAGATCACCTTGAAGACCTGATTCACCGATACCGTCTGGAAAGATCTCCGGATCAGCTGCGCAACGCATTCTTTTCCGCAGTTGAATCCTCCCATCAGAAGATGAAAAACCAAGGCGTCGACGTACCGGAAGTCAAATACGACCAGATCTGGGCATCCATCCTGCCGAAGATGGATCCACAGGAGATTCACAGCTTTGCCGTGGCATACGAACTTATTGTCAATCCGGTTTATCCCATGCCGAATCTGGAAACACTTCTGTCCGGGTGCCGTAAGCGGGGATTGACCCTGGGTATCATATCCAATGCCCAGTTCTTCAGCCCCCTGCTGTTTCACTGGTTCCTGGGGGGCCTTCCGGAATCGATCGGATTCCATCCGAACCTGTTGTTCTATTCGTACCGATACGGGGTGGCCAAACCCTCACCGGTGTTGTTCGGGGCGGCCGTATCGGCCTTGAAAGATCAGGACATCGGGGTAGCTGAAGTACTTTATGTGGGCAACGACATGCTCAATGATGTGTATGCCGGAGAGCAGGCCGGATTTCAGACCGCGCTTTTTGCTGGAGATGCCCGATCTCTCCGTTTGAGGAAAGATAACGAACGCATTGAAAAGATATCACCGGATCTGGTCGTCACGGACCTGGCGCAAATTTTGGACTACGTTTAGAAGAGGGTCCAAGGATCCAAGGGGTTGGGGCTTCGACCCCACAAGCAAGGGGCCAAGTGCTTTTTATCTATAGGGATTGCCGGAATTCAGTTCCGTTTGGTGGAACGGAACATATTTTTGGCAACAGCTATACTACACTGTTAATCTTGCCGAACGTGGGTGATAAACTGTCCAATCGTCTGATATACTTCCGTGGCCCCCTCTCCCAGCAGAATTCCGTGTCGCTCAAAATTGAACAGGACGTATCGCTTGTTCGAAGTTCCGATCAAATCGAAAATCCGTCTGGACCCCTTGGGGCTGACGACGGGATCCATGGAGGCCTGGACCACCAGGGTGGGGACGTTGAGTTCCTGTAGCCTGGCTTCGACCGACTCCATGAGGCGATCGATTTCGCGAACACCCGACACCGGATTTCGTGGATAGTTGATATGGGGATTTTCGGGGCGGTTCAAGACAAACACTTTTCGAGCCCCGTTTAGTCGCACCTTGGACATGAGCCGGTTCCAGGTGTCCATGGCAGGAACAAATTTGGCTCCGAAATCCTGAAACCGCAATGGCGGTGACACCGCAAACACCGCCTTGAGATTCTGAACGCGAATGGCCAGATCCAGGGCCAGCCCCGCTCCGGTAGAAAACCCGCCAACAATCACATTTCGGCACAGATTCCCGATGATGGCGTAGCCCCTATCCACCGAGTCAATCCAGTCCCCATATGTTCGGGTCTCGAGGTCGTCCGCCGAGGTGCCGTGGCCCTTTAGGCGGGGGGTGTATACCCAATACCCCTGCTTGTTTAAAAACAGCGCCAGTGCATGGACCTCCGCCGGCGCCGCCATATACCCGTGGATCAGTAGAATGCCGTACTTTCTGGACTTTCCGCGCATCAGCTGGGGCATTCCGATCCGTTTCTCTTTGCTCTCCCGCTCCGAGAGATACTGCTGATAATCGTCGTGGAACTCATCAATGGCCTGTTTGATTAAGAATCGGGCGATGCGACGGCGAATCCAGAATTCCGGAGTCCACGCCGTTCGGTGAATGTTTCGCTGAAGTTCCGTAAGCGGTTCGATTTCATTGGCCATCACAGTGACCGGGTTGTCCAACCGTACACGGTGAATATCGAAGAGTGATGAAAACTTGGAGATATCCTTTACCAGGATGTCACCGATTCGGTAAACCACTGACTTCTCTTCGGCGACTTCTATAAAGTCCCGAGCGCATCCCTGGCTATCATCTGTCAACAGATGGACCTGACCTTTTTCCAAACTGGTGTGAACGTGCACATTGGTGGTTGGAAGAACTCTGGATGCGATGTCAAACACCTTTCGGCGCAGATTCATCTCAGTCGTTGATCGTTTGGGCAACGCTTTCAGCATGGAAGAGAACAGATGATCCAGATTGACCGTTGTCATGCTGTAGATGGAGGCCATGTATCGATTCAGAATCTCCCGTGCCGCCTTTCGCATGCGGGCCAGAGAGGGAATCTCATCATCAAAATCGATTTGTACCTGACGACAAATGTCCTCCAGTATGACAGGGGTATCCAGGTAGTCGAACACGTGAATCGGATCTCCGAACCGGATATCGATATCCACGCCGGAGAGGAGCATCGACCCTTCCGTGATAATTTCTTCCAGAATCTGGTCCGGAAGATCTTCGATAAAACGGGATGCCATCTCACTAAGGAGGTTTTCCCGCGCACGCAGAGGAAAATAGGTAATGTTGACCGGCACGATATACGTTTCGCGTTCCTTGACCTGCTCCAAAGATTCGATCTTGAACAGATCCAGTAAACGGAAGGCCTCATTCGGCATGTCGGCCTCCAATTGAATCAACCGACGTCGATAAAATTCTGTCCTCAGAGCCAGAGAGGCCGCTCCGGAATGGGGTCGGCCCATGCCCTCGGGGGAGGCAACCACAAATCGGCCTCTGTCGACAATTTTGCGACTCTTTGCCATCCGCCCTTCCGGGAAAATGATCCAGGCGGCCTCCCCCGTAAGGAGACTCTTGATGATGAGTCGATCGCGGTCCGGATTCTTGGTAGAAACCGCACCGACATTTTCAAGAAAACCACCCAGAGCCCCTTTGAACAGGATGTCGCTGGCTAGAGACCATACCGGTCGGCCGATGATCTTGAAGATATGGTACGGCATGAGAAGGGTTTCGAGGCGGGTGAAGTGATTGATGACAAAGATAAGCGAACCGTCGGGAATCCGCTCCCGGTCGTGGACATGAATGCGTGCCTTAAGAATTCGGGACAGGGTTTTAATGGCAAGTCCGGTTGTTCGGTAGGCGTATGGATTCATAATAAAATCGATTCTCGATTTTATGAATTAATATACGTTATGCACACGTCATTCAAGAATTGCAAACTTTATGCCACAAATGAGCGACATCGTCGCGTTCCATAAAATCGGGCAACGATTTTATTTCAATAATTACGATAGGTTAATATGGGATATTGACATTGGATGCATAAATCATTAGTCTCGTGAATCTTAGGCTTAGCCCGAAAAATGTGGCGGCTAAGCATCCATATCGATCTGGAACACTAAAATGGAGCTATAGCACCACCATGTATTCAAAAATACTCATCCTGCGCTTTCCCAGAACCGAGGTGGAAAAGCCGATCGTCTGTTATCTCGCCAAGGATTACGACTTGACGTTCAACATTCTCAACGCCGCTGTGCTCCCTCGCAAGGAAGGCGTTATGGTCCTGGAATTGTCCGGCACCAAGAAGAACTTCAAGGAAGGCATTAAGTACCTGAAAGCCAATAACATCCAGGTCCAGGATGCCGACCAGGAAGTCGAGCGTAAAATCGAGAAATGCGTCCACTGTGGGTCCTGCACGGCAGTGTGCCCCACGGGGGCGCTGCATGTCGTCCGGCCGGAGATGAGTATCGATTACGATCAAACCCGATGCAGTGTTTGTGAGCTGTGCATCACGGCCTGTCCCACCCGAGCCATGGAGGTTCGCCCCAAGAACAGCTCGTTCTTCGAATAAAACCATTGCGCCGCGATGGTTTTATCCGATTCATTGGACAGATGTGGCATTGAACCAAAACCAAGAAGTACACAACGTTTCACCTCAAACGATCGGCGTGGCGATCAGCGGTGGAATCGATTCTCTATTCACCGCGTATTTACTGAAGCAACTGGGCCACTCCGTTATCGGAATCCATTTTCTGACGGGCTACGAAGCAGGAGAACGTTCCAAGAAGTCCTCGGAGGGCGTTGATCACCGGATTGCCGCCGCAAACGATCGGTTGCGGCCCATCGCCGAACAGCTGGATATCCCCCTGACGGTCATGGATATCAGCAGCGAATTCGAACGCATCGTCGTCCGATACTTCGCCGAGACCTATCGGTCCGGTCGAACGCCAAACCCATGCCTCGTCTGCAACCCCTCGATTAAATTTGGCCTGATTCTCTCCCGAGCGATGGAAATGGGGGCCACACATCTGGCGACCGGACATTATGCCCGGATCACCGAAGATGGTCAGGGGCAATTTCATCTGCACCGTGGCAAAGACCGCCACAAAGACCAATCCTATTTTCTATCCTTCCTGTCCCAGGAGAAGCTATCTAGAGCGATCTTTCCTCTCGGTGAATGGACCAAGGACGACGTCCGGAAAATCGCTGCGGAAAACGGCCTGCGCCCGGTACTGAGCGACGAAAGTCAGGATGTGTGCTTCATAAAAGATGGGAGTTATTCGGAATTCTTACAAAACCGGGGCGGATTTGAGCCATCCCCGGGATTGATCGAAAATCTGGACGGAAACATTATCGGGGAACACTCGGGGTTGCATGGGTTTACAGTGGGACAACGGCGCGGCATCAACTGTCCCGCTTCGGAACCTTACTATGTCGTCCGCCTCGATCGGGAGAGAAATCGACTGGTGGTGGGGTTTAAAAACGATACAATATCTTCCGGTTGCCGGGTCGAGAAGATCAACTGGATTTGTTCTCCGGATAACGATACCGTCCATGTCCGCACCCGTATCCGATATCGTCACCGGGCGGCCGCTTCCGATGTATTTCTTCGTGGAAACAACCGCGCCGAAGTCCGGTTCGTGACCCCGCAATCGGCAGTGACGCCCGGCCAGGGGGCCGTGTTTTACCGGGGAGATGAAGTCCTCGGCGGCGGTATCATCGTGGAACCCGTCAAATGAAACGCTTCCGGATCATCACCCTTGGATGCAGGGTCAATCAATGCGAGTCCGACAGTATCGCCGCCCGTCTGGAAAGGGACGGCTGGCATCAGAATGAAATCCGGGGGTCGGCCGAGCTGCTGATCGTCAACACCTGCGCGGTGACCGGTAAGGCGGCCATGCAATCCCGCCAATCGATCCGACAGGCCCGTCGGCTCAATCCGGATGCCCGCATCGTCGTGACCGGCTGCTACGCGGAACTCGAACCGGACACGATCCGCGACGCCACCGGAGAGCGCGAAATTGTTGGCCATGTGAACAAATTCCGTATCCCTGAGTTGATTTCCGAACATACCGAACCGGGGACATTGGCACTCACCTCCGAGCCTCCATCGGATCCCGAAATCTCATTTGCCCCGATCCATCTAATTCCCGGCAGCAGTCGGTCCCGACCGGTGCTGAAAATCCAGGATGGATGCAATGCATTTTGCTCCTACTGTATTGTTCCCCATGCCAGGGGACAGAGCCGAAGTATGCCGATGCGGGATGCCCTCGAAAACCTCCGATTGCTTGATGAGAGCGGGTATCATGAAGTCGTCCTGTCCGGCATCCACCTGGGGTGCTATGGACTCGATTTGAACCCTCCTACCACCTTGCTTCAGCTTCTCGAGCAGATCGAAACCGACACCGACATCTCCCGGATCCGATTGAGTTCCATCGAGCCGAAAGAACTGACCGACGAGATTATTGATCGGGTGTCACGTTCCAAAAGATTCTGCAGGCACTTTCATATCCCGCTTCAAAGTGGCGACAACGATATTCTGCTTCGTATGAAGCGTCCCTACACGGCTGAGCATTTTTCCGCACGGGTCCAAGAAATTCGGGAACGGATTCCGGATGCAGCCATCGGCGCGGACGTGCTCATTGGATTCCCAGGCGAAACGGAAAAAGCCTTTGAAAGCACCATTCGACTGGTGGAAAAACTGCCGCTCACGTACCTGCATGTATTTCCCTTTTCTCCACGAGCCGGCACGCCGGCTGCAAAAATGCCTGATCCGGTCCAGCCTCAAATTCAAAAGGAACGGGCCCGCCGGATCCGCAAGCTCGGAGATGCCAAACGGTCGGAATTCTATCACTCGGCCATCAACAAACCTCTGGAAGTACTGATCGAAGAAAAACGGGATCCAGAGACCGGATGGTTGAAAGGCACCTCCTCGAACTATATCACCACTCTGATCGAGGGACCGGACGCCCTCAAGAACCGGTTGGTCTCGGCAATACCCGACGCCATATCCGATCATGGACACCTACTGGCTCGCATCATCCCCCCGGACATTGCATGAATACGCTTGTCTTGAAAGCTCGAGTAGGGACATTTTTACCACGAAGCTCACTCGCCGTCGCCGACGCTATGGCGGACAGGCGAAGGACACGAAGAAAAAGAGTCCAAATCCATTTTTTTACGGGCCTATAAACAAAACTAAGGCTACGGTATTCAGCAATTCTTTCACCCCCACCGCGCCTCCCCCATCAAGGGGGAGGACTATATTTCTCCCTCCCCTGGCGGCCCGTGGTGAGCTGTGCCGAACCAGAGGGAGCCAGGGGGAGGGGGTAAGATCGAACACTGATGACCCAATAGAAAAAGCAGGGCATAGACCCTGCTTTCTATCCGGGAACCGGTTCAATCGGTCACCGTTCCTCGAGACTCCCCCTTATCTCAACTGACCCCCTTGTCCACTTTCACCTTCTCCCATGCGTCTTGTATTTCTCTGAATTTTTCTTCGGCAAATGTGGTAAACTCCTCCGGCAATCCTTTGGCGGTGATTTTGTCCGGATGGAATTCATGTACCTGTTTCCGATAGGCGCTCCTGATGGTGTCAATGGAATCGGTTCGGCGGCATCCCAAAACCGCATAATATTTGTCGATATCATCGCCATATCTGGATCGGACGGTATGGAACCGGCCTTCACCCAAGCCGAACTGGTTGGCGGCAGACTTGAGCATGGCCTCTTCGGCCGGACTCAGGGTCCCATCGGCCGAGGCCACCCGCACCAAGATATCCAGCATGAACTCAAGAATCTGAGGTTGGAATCGAAATTGATTGTAAAACTGTGCGGCATAATCCTCGAACCGGGCCTGGGAATTCAGAGCCGTCTGAAATATGTTGATGGCCACATTGCGGCTCTGGGGGGTCAAGCGCAGTTCCTTTGCCATAAACGACTCAATGGTCTCGATCTCAGCCTTTGAAACGTGCCCGTCCGCCCGGGCCATTTTGGCCAACATGGAAAATGCCGCAACAAAAAAGGTGAGCTGCCCCTGTTCATCGTTGGATAACTGCGGCGGCTCTTGGAGGCCGTCGAAATCGCCATACTTATCATAGGCATGCCCAAACGCGGCTCCGGCGACCGCCCCCAGCGGCCCTCCGATGGCAAACCCGATGGTACTACCGACGATTTTTCCCAACCAGCCCATCAGTCCATAATCCCGCTCGTCATCAGTCGATTTTCCGGTTACTACAACCGGGTCTAGTAGTATCCATATCCATATTTATGACTCTTTCCCTTGATCCAGTTCAAGACAAATCCCAGAAACTTTTGCCGGGGAATCAACTCAATCGATTTCTGAACATCGTAGATAGAGGTTTTACCGGCGGCCACAACAAACAGAATGCCATCCACCACGGGCGCAAACGCCACGGCATCGGAGCGGGCGAGTAGCGGCGGCACATCGAAAATAATGTACCGGTTGGCGTATCTGTTTTTCATCTCCGTCACAAGTTGTTTCATCTGCGGAGATCCCAGCAGTTCCGTGCTGTTTCGGATAATCTTTCCACCAGAAATGATAGTGAGCTTCTCCACCCCCGGCCAGACAATCAAGTCGTTCAAAGGCTTGTTTCTAAGAAGAAAATCTCCCACACCCGCAGTACTTTCATACCCCAGGTATTTGTGTACGCACTGGCGCCGCAGATCACAGTCGACCAGTAGCGCAGTGCAGTCATACTCCCTGGCAAACATGAAGGCCAGGTTGATGCTGGTCATGGTTTTTCCCTCACCCGGATGGGCACTGGTGACCATAATGGTGTTCCACCCCTTTGCCTTGGTTCGCTGTTGGATTTGCGTACGCAGCAAACGGTAGTGATCCAGTTCGGGAGGATCCGGTAATAACCCAATAATATTGTTCTTATCCAGTTCGTCCTGATCCAGTTGGATACTCCGGGACTCCGAATACTTCGGTGACGACCACACATCATCACCGAAGGTCTGCGAAATGTCCTCTGGTTCTGGATGTTCCTCTTGTTCGACAGCATGGATACCGAATGGCTTCTTCTGTTTAAACAGGCCCATGATTATCCCTTTTTGAATTTTCCTAAAATATCATTTTGCGATCGACATACCGGTTGATTTTGGCCCACAGGATATCCAGGTCCATAATCTTCAAATGGAATATGATAATACCACCGGTGATGAGACAAACCGCCCCGACGGCCATGGCAATCCGCCTGATCCGGACACGCTTCTTTTGTTTATCTGTCATAATTTCCGGAATTCCGGCGAGAACCGGTAATTTGGTAGCCCGGGTTAATGCTTCCACCTTGCGAACGGAATTGTCGGTGTATTCCAGAAGGGCTGCAAAACCGATCCCCAAACCTACCCCGAAAACAATTCCCATAAGAAGGATGCCTATCCGATTGGGTTTGAACGGTTTCTCCGGCACCCTGGCCGGGTCGATCAGCGTGAGCCTCTCACCCTTCTGTTCTTTTTCGAGCCCATGGGCAACTCTGGCCTCCATGAATTTTCTCATCAGATCGTCGTACTTCTGCTTGGTATTATTCCGTTCGATAAGCAGCGAATTGTATTTCTGCTCAATTTTCGGCGTGGTCGCCAGACGCATTTGATAGTCCTTTTTCTGCTCATACAGCTCTGCGATCTGCCGTTCGACGGTGGTATATTCAATCTTGAGAGCCTCAACTTGCGTATTTACGGATATATAGGCCGGGTTGTCGGGTTCCTTTATTTTCGGCTGATCCTGGGAACTGGTAGCCTCAAGCTCCTTTTGCAGTCTTTCGATTTCAGTTTTGGTTTTCACGACATCCGGATGCTGACTGGTAAAACTGGCTTGCAAGGAGACCAGAGTTTCCTGGAGCATGTCGAGTCTTTCGTTTTGCTTTTCATTCTCCAGATATGGCGAAAGAGCGGCCAGTTGGGATTGCAGCAAGGCCTCTCTGTCTCGTACACTGCTCCGTTGTTCTTCAAGACGGCTGATCTCCCGTTCCAGGGAGTTGAGCATCTGAAGATTGGTTTGATACAGCTCCGGCAGTTCATTAATGTGTTCCTGTTTGAAGGCGGCAATCTTTTGTTCAATGGCAAATAATTCTTCACCCACCTTGTTCATCTCATCCTCAAGAAACCGGGTGGTCTCCATGGTTTGCCGCTCACGTACCTTCAGGTTTTCTTCCAGAAACAGGGATGTCAGCTGGTTGGCGACTTTTTGTACCGTGATGGGATTTCTTCCCTGAAACGACAATGTAAATGCGATCGTCGTCGATCCGGTTTTTCCGTACCCTCTCGGATCCTTGACGTTGGCGCTTATGGGCGTCAACTTCAGATTTTCCCGCATTTTTGCAATGACTTCCTCGGTGCTCTGCCGTTCCCTCTCTTTTCTATACAGATTAAAGCGATTGATAATCTCCAGAAGGCGCGTGGTGCTCATGATCCGTTGACGAATCGATTCGATGCGTTTCTCGGCGTAGGTCGTCACCGTAGCCATAACGAATTCAGGCGGTATCTCCTGGTCTTCGATGAGTATCGTCGCACTGGATCTGTAGGAGGCCGGCCACGTCATGGCCAATATCGCCGCCGAGGCCGAGATCACCACCGCAGGGATCATCATTACCCATAGTCTTCGTTTTAGGACCTCTATAACATCTCTGGGTGTTAACTCGCCGGATTGCATGTAACAAACTCCCTGGTTTTTATATCACCACACGATTTACTTCGAGCTATTTTAGGATTGGATACCGGAAATTCAAAGTCAGCGCTATCAGATTCTGCACAGCCACCCGGCTCCGTTCCTGATCGTTCAGATAGTAGTACCGGTAATGGCCATCGATGGACCATTGTCGGTTGATGTTGTAGGCTATGACCGGCTGAATAATAATCGACAAACGATCCACGGCCTGCGCCGGATTCAGGTCCTGAAACGACTCCTGGGTTTGAATGCTGGCATTTAATCTGCCGCTTATCTTTTCGGTAAACCTTCGCGAAAAAAACCCAGACAACCCGACCTGTTCAACGCTCCGACCCTGCCCAACGGCCGGTATTACATCTCTAAATGCCGTAAGTCGAATTTGAGCGTATTCTCCCGTATATTCCAATGACAAGTCCGTAACCGGTCCCACATCTTCGCTTGTTCCCTCTCCGGTCACAAAATCAGGCGGCGGCGTTGGGTTGGGGAGCGCCGTTGGAAACGTCGATTTCGTGTAGCGTGCGCCCAGATTTGCATGGACACTCCATTTTTCTTTCCAGGCCTTTTCTAATCCAACAACAAATCGCGCCGTATCGTCATCGGACGTTGCAAAGTCAGAGTGGGAGTAGGAGACGAAGACCTTAACGGTTGTCATCGGAAGGAAGCGATCAAGGTGATGATTGATTCCAAGCTGCACGAAGTTGGATCGCTGGTTTCGCTCTGGAAGGAATTTGAAATCCTCCTCAATATAGCGATAATTCACAAAAGGCGACGTGACCTCTGACAATGCGTGGAGGCCGCCGATATTGAAGGTGTACCGCTCCCGATCCACACCACGGGTTACAAATCCATCCTCAATTCTGTCCGGTCGAGTATCCATGATAAACGATGCATCGGTAAACATGCTGGATCGCTCAGACGGTCGATAATTCAGCCCCCCAAACACATGCCAGTCCTGCTGGTCCTGGAGTTCGTTTTCTGCGTACTTTCGAAATCGTAAACCGCCGGAAATATTCCAATCCAACCGTTCGCCCATACCGAGCACCGCCAGGTCCGGCCCCACTGTGGTAATAAAATCACTGATTGGATTATCCGTGGTAAAGATATTGTCATTATACTCCTGGGTCAGGTACATTGAGGGGATGATCTCGTAGTATTCGGCTCCGGCGGTACTCGACAGCACCAAAACCAGGAAAGGAATGAGACAGACTATCTGGAAGTTGTAGCCCCATGAACCATGGCCGTTATCATATTCCGACCGGAAATCCAGATTCTACCTCCCCGCCTCTTTTATCAGCCCATTGTGGAACATGCTAGGGAACGACGATTACGTCTCCCCGCTTCAGCTCGATGTTCTGTTCCAGATTCTTGCCCTTGGCGACATCATTGTAATTAAAGTAGAAAATTTTGGTCTGCTCTCCATCCTGGCGAAAAATCCGAATCTCCTTTTTATTGGCAAAAGGCGTCAATCCTCCAGCCATTGCCAGTGCTTCCAATACATCTATATCCTGTCCGATTGGATATCGGCCGGGACTTTTGACCTTTCCGATCATATAGATGACCATGCTGCTTATACCCTCAATGGCCACATGCAACTCCGGATTTGGTACAAAGTCCTCCAGCCGTTCCTCCATTTCTGTTTTCAACTGGGAAAGGGTCTGGCCGGATGCCATTACCTCCCCGATCAACGGAAACGAAATTCTTCCATCCGGCAACACGACCAACTGCTTGGTCAACGCGTCGTCCCGCCAGACGGATATCTCTAACACGTCTCCAGGTCCAATGATGTACGCGGGTTCGTCAAGTTCCGCTTGTGGAGCGGAGATGGGTCCTGATTCTGCTACTATCGTTTCGGTTCCGCTGGGAGGGATACCACCCTGGTAAGTGCCCCCGCGGTCTTGATCAGAATGCGCTTCGTCGGTGATAGCCTTTGCCACGGGATCGATTCGGATATCCCGAAATTGACATTTTGTATTTCCCCAGCAGTAGAGTGCCACTTTCCCACTTTGAACGTCAGGATCCTTTACATTGAATATCATTTCACCATCGAACAGCACCTCAATGACAGAGCCCTGCGCCCTTATTTCCAGATCATACCACCGTTCTTGCTCGTATACGAAAGCGTCCTCTGCCAACACCGTCACGATGCCATCGATCACTTTGACCAGTCTTCGATAGCTTCTCTGTTTGTCCATGGAGAAACGGTAGTAATTGGACGTATCCCTGTAGCGAAGCATGACGCCGATGCCGTCATCATCATCTGAAGCGAGGCTCATGAAAATGGAACCATCTGAAAAACCGCTGTCCCTGGCGACCATAAACGTTCCCGGTTTCGCCGGCAGAGAGGCTCCCTGCTGCCCGCCGTAGATGTTACTTGTCTGAGTCCAGATACCCCGGTCGTATTGCCATGAAGAGGGCCTCTCCTGATCCCCTTGATCCACGATGTCCCAATCCGAGGGAAATATGCTTTTTGCATCGGTATAGCTATATTGAAACAGCACAAGGATGCCTACAAGAAGCACCATCCACATTCTTTTCATCACGTTCACCTGAATTTTAGCCGCGATATCCGACATCTGGTGGACTGCATGGATAGCGGGTGATCCGAATAAGTATACCATATTGTCTTCAGCGAGCAAAACCGTCGTTAATCCTTCTCGAGGCTGCTTCGCAGTTGTCCGAGTGTCTCTTCCGCTTCCTCCCTCCCGTGGAATCCCTCGTTTGAAGAAAGGGATTTTTCAAGTTTTTCAGCGGCTTCTAGGGATCGACCGGTTTTGTAAAGCACCATTCCCAAATGGTAGTTCAGAATGCCGCTTTCCGGGGCCCGGGCGGACGCCTGTTCGATCAATTCATAGGCTTTGTCCAGATCACCCCGCTTGTAATAGATCCAGCCAAGGCTATCCAGAACGGCAGGATCATCCGGACGCTGCGAGTTGGCCTGTTTCGCCAAATCCAGTGCCGTTTCAAGGTCTTCCTTCGACTTGGGATATTCACTCATCAGAAACGCCAGGTTGTTCGCTGCGACCCAGAGTTTCGGCATAGCCTCCAGAGCTTGCGCGTAAACCATTTGAGCATTTTCATAGTCTTCCTTAGCTAGGTATATGGAACCCAGCCGAAGGTATGCCGAGGCATTCCGGGGATTGTCGGCTACGGTGCGCTCAAGCTTTTCGATGGCCTGTTCGGTTTTGCCCTGGAGGATGTACAATCGAGCGAGGTGGCTGTGGGGCAACTGCCACTCCGGTTTTTTGGCAATGGCCACATTATAAGCCTCTTCCGCCAGATCATACTCCCTGCGGGACTCATGGATTCTTCCCATCAGCGTCAGGGTGAACGCTTCATCCGGATCTTTCTCTAATCGTACCCGACACAACTGCAGCGCATTTTGGGATTTGTTCTGGCCGATATAGAACTGGACCAGCAGCGCCAGCAAAGCGGCGTTATCCGGATTCATCTCATACCCCTTCTCCAGAATCCGCTCTGTCTTTTCCGTGCTTCCCATACTGGCATAAAGCCGCGCTAGCTTAATATAGCCCATTGAGCTATTGGGTCTCTGGTCCACCATTTTTTGGAATTGTGCTTCGGCTGACGTGAAATTTTGTTGTATCGCGAGCAAATCACCTAAAGCTGACCGAAGACCCGGATTGTCAGGTTCCATGTCCAGCATTTTGCGTATCATCCGTTCGGCCTCGTCATATTCTTTCTTGAGAGTATAAAATCGTGCCACGGCAGACAGCACGCGCTTGGAAGTCGGTTGGATTTTCAGGGCCCTTCGAAGCACATCTTCAGCCAGCTCCACCTCGTTATTGAGGATATGAGCTTCGCTGAGCCGGATGTATGCGGGAACAAAGTTAGGCCGTTCATCGATCACCGTCCGAAATTCGGAAACCGCGTTAGATCCGTCCCGCTGAGTCAGTAGAATATTTCCTTTGATAAAATGGCCGTCGATACTTTTGGGGTTTTTTTTCAAAATTTCGTCTATATAGGTTCTGGCCGTCTCCACATCCCGCTTGGCAAAATAGATTTTTGCCAGGCGGGTTTTGGTTTGTATGATCTCTGGTTTGGTGGCGCCATCTGCAAACTCCAGACCGTCCTCCAGAACCCGGATTGCCTTATCCACCCGATTACTCTTTAAATAGTACTTGATGAGTGCCAGCACATCGATAACACTATCTTGTGCCACGACATCGATAACAGTCATCGTAATTTATAATCGAAACCATCAACCTGGTCATTGCCCAGGAAGATTTTGAGTTTCTGTTCTTTGACATCGACAGTAGCCACCACATACTCGTACTGTAGCTCGGGAGCGAGTAAAAAAGTCTCTCCGAAAACACTGAGTTTTCGATCGCTACGGATGAAGCGGACTAAATGGT
>Ga0209780_1000087_pt1 | contig 39719 bp, 41 predicted proteins | sample WorMetexBAHAMAS2_FD_187384 | JGI IMG/M metagenome (GOLD analysis project Ga0209780, IMG submission 187384) | Marine gutless worms symbiont microbial communities from Max Planck institute for Marine Microbiology, Germany - Inanidrilus exumae... | ecosystem: Host-associated > Annelida > Digestive...
CTACAACACGGCGAGACCGCACAGCAGCCTCGGATACCGGCCACCCGCACCGGAGACCGTCATCCCGGGAAGGCCTGATCGGGCCTCCGTTGTGTGGGGACTACAGCCCCATCAGGCCTTCCCTGCAGACCACGGACTAACCTAAAACTTGGTACGACGCATGGGGGCGGGTCAAGGCACGAGGCGGGCCATGGTCTGCCTCAGTTCGGGGTGGATAGGAACCTCGCGCCGACCCGCCTCCGTCTTGGCCTCCCGGACCGTGAAGGCCCTCTCGGTCACGTCCGCGACCTCCAGGCTGCATAGCTCCCCGATGCGGGCGCCCGTGTACATCGCCAGGCGGATAAGGTCGGCCAGCTTGTCGTCGCCGCCGGCAACTGCCGCCTCCAGCAGCTTCACCACGTCCTCGGGCCTGAAGGGCCGTCGAGAGGTCCGCGGCGCGCCCCTGACCTTGCCGTTGCGCCGTAGGCGGTCGAAGGGGTTGAGATCCTCTGGCACCGCCTCGACGGATTGCAGGTACCGCCAGTACGACCGCAGGGACGTCAGGCTGCGAGTGACCGTGGCGTCGGACAAGCCTTCGTCAACGCGACCGGCGGCCCAAGCCTCGACGCCCTTGCGCGTCACGTCGCCCGTGGTCGGGAACCGCCGCTTGAAGGCGGCCACGTCGCCGCGGGCCATGTCCTTCGTCTTGTCCGCCACGCGCCACGTCGCGAGCCACGCTTCGAGGTGGCCGTCGAAGTTCGACAACCCGGTCGTGGCAGTGGCGTGGTAGCGCTGGGCCTCCGGGTCGCGCGTGGGGCTCTCTCCCATCTCGACGTTGAGCGAGCCGATGTGATCGGCGGCGGCCGTGATCTGGTCGAGGATGACCCGTCGCTCCTCCTCGGTCCTGGCTCGCCGCAGGCTCTGATGCAGCGCCAGCGGCGAGGGTAGCGGGTGCTTGTGCTTTCGCCCCCTGGCGACGGTCGTGACGGACGGCCAGGCAGGTTCCGCCAGTTCGTGCTTCCACGCCGCGACTACCTCGTGAACGAGCCGCTCCGCCTCAGTGCGGCTCTCGGTGCCGAGCGACTGGACGAAACGCGGCTTCCCGAAGCGGGGACGAAGAGCCGCGGGTATCTCCATCACGGCGTACCATCGCCGACCCCGTTGCTGGAGGTATGATGGCGCTCGACGACGGCTTCGTCGGGGCATGCGTGGCGGTCCCAGAGGTGCACGAACCACACATGTCTACCACACCTGTTGGGGTCGAGAAAGCCGTTATATATTGGTATGTTAATGGCTTAGATGGGGTCAGAAAACTCGTCCCCTAGGGGACGCCAACCAAATCAACGCTCTGATTTTTCTGGTTGGCGATCTTCCTCCGGATTTCCTCTGAAGGCGTGGTACCGCACGCCGCACATAGAAGCATGGGTGGCATCGCGCTTCTGCTCTTGATGCATGTCCTTGTCGTATAATGCGGCTTGTGGCCGCCACGCCGCGGAGAGTCATCTTTAATCGCGGCTCCCTTTCGCCGTCCCCTACGATCGGAGCCATCGCACTGTTGCGTGAAATGACGCGGGAAAGGACAAGGTCCGGTCCGGGGCTTGCCCTATCCGGCAACCCACTTTTCCGCGCTTCCTGGTGTCGCCATGGACGAGCCGTTTGATCCCGCGCACCATTTCGATGCCGATAAGGCCCGCGGCTACGACGCCGGCGTGGCCTCGGTCATCCCCGGCTACGCGCTATTCCACCGCCTGACCCGATTGCTGCTGGAACGGATGCTGGGGCCGCGCGCACAGGTCCTCGTGGCCGGCACCGGCACGGGCACGGAGATCGTCGCGCTCGGCGGAGCAAATCCGGACTGGCGTTTCACCGGCATCGATCCGGCGCCCGAGATGGCCGCCGTGGCGCGCCGCAGGATCGCCGAGGCAGGGCTGACGGAACGCGCGGAGGTGCGGTTGGGATGGGTGGAGGACCTGGACACGGACGACAGGTTCGATGCCGCGACCCTGCTTCTGGTGCTCCAATTCGTGCAGGCCGAGGACGCCAAGGAGGAGTTGCTCACCGCCATCGCCCGCCGCCTGAAGCCCGGCGCGCCTCTGGTGCTCGTTGACCTCCATGGCGATCCGCAAGAGCCCGCCTTCGCGCGCCTTGCCGATGCCTGGCGCGCCTGGCAATTCGATGCCGGGCTGGATCCCAGCGTGATCGAGGACACGTTCCGCCACGTCCTCAAGGACATCCAATTCCTTCCCGAGGCGCGCATTGCCGCCCACTTGACCCGCGCCGGGTTTACGACCGTGACCCCCTTCTTCCGCGCCCTGCTGTTCGGCGGTTGGGTGGCCTTCAAGGCCCCGTGAGGGAACGCGCTTTGGGGGTGCGCACCGCGACCCGATGCTTCAAGACATCCCATTCGGTCCAATGCATCAGGTTGGGCGCCTTCATCGCGTAACGTAGCTCCTGTACGGTGCCATTCTCGGCCCGCCGGCGCAGGACGCCGTCCTTGGCCCGCCGACAATGGACAGCATGTCGCCGACCCGTTAAATTGTTAGTGTGCTAACAACAATGGGGCGGGTCGCAAAGGCTCGCGGGGCGCGGCAGGCGCCTCACCAAACCCGCCGTCACGAGGAGGGGTCCGTGAGCGAGCATTCAGCCAAACTGGTCATTCGCAACGTCGGTCTGATGCTGTCGGGAACGCTCGAGCAGCCGGTCCTCGACGCGGACTGCATCGTCTGTATAAACGGCCGGATCGCCGAGATCGGGCGCGAGGACGCGCTGGACACGGACGGCGCCGACACGATCGTCGATGCCAAGGGTGTAACGGCCGCGCCGGGCCTGATCGACAGTCACGTGCACCCGGTCATCGGCGACTACACGCCGCGCCAGCAGCAGCTGAACTGGATCGACTCATGCCTTCACGGCGGCGTCACCACGATGATCTCGGCCGGCGAGGTTCACATGCCGGGGCGGCCGAAGGACATCGTCGGGCTGAAGGCGATGGCGATCGCCTCGCAGCGCTGGTACGAGAACCTCCGTCCATCCGGCGTCAAAGTGCTGGCCGGCGCGCCCGTGCTCGAGGAGGGCATGGTGGAGAAGGATTTCAAGGAGCTGGCGGAAGCCGGGGTCCAGCTGCTCGGCGAGGTGGGGCTCGGCTCGGTCAAGACCGGAGAAACCGCCAAGCAGATGGTGGCCTGGGCGCGCAAGTACGGGATCCGTTCGACGATCCATACCGGCGGGCCGTCGATCCCCGGTTCGGGCCTGATCGACAAGGACGTGGTGCTTGAGGCCGACGCCGACATCATCGGCCACGTCAACGGCGGCCATACGGCTCTGCCGGACGACCAGATCGTTTGCCTGTGCGAGGGGTGCCAGCGCGCCCTTGAGCTCGTCCACAACGGCAACGAACGGTCGGCGCTGCTGGCCCTGCGGACGGCGCGGGAACTCGGCCAGCTCGACCGGATCATTCTCGGCACGGACGGGCCGGCCGGTTCGGGGGTTCAGCCGCTGGGCATCCTGCGCATGATCGCCATGCTGTCGTCGCTTGGCGACGTGGCCGCCGAGACGGCGTTCTGCTTCGCCACCGGCAACACGGCGCGGATGCGCGACCTGGACACCGGGATCATCGAGGTCGGCAAGGCCGCAGACGTCATCCTCATCGATCGGGCCCAGCATGCGCCGGGGCGGACGATCCTCGAGTCCATCGCACAGGGCAACCTGCCGGGTGTGGGCATGACAATCATCGACGGCGTCGTGCGCAGTCATCGCAGCCGCAACACGCCGCCGGCGACAACGCTGCCCGAAGTCGTCGCTTCCTGACAGCGGCTGTCGCTCGGTGCCTCGCGAGAGCCGGTCGCCGACGAACCGCCAGAATGGTTCGGCGGGGTCGGACCGCGTTCTATCCTGAAATCTTGACGAGCAACCGCAGCAGCGTGGCGCGCTCGCGCGCCGATAGCGGTTCGAGCGTCCGTTCGGTGATGACCCGTCCCTTGCGCTGCGCCTCGTCCACCGCCTCGCGGCCTCGGCGGGTTAGGTCGATGAGTCGGCGCCGCATGTCGGCGGCATCCTGCATCGTCACCACCAAACCACGTGCCTTCAGGCGATCGACGACTCCCTTGATGGTGGCGATGTCCATCGCCGTCAACCGACCCAACTGGTTCTGCGAGCAGGGACCGACGTCTTTGAGTTTGGTCAGGGCGGCGAACTGCGTCGGCGTCAGCTCCAGGGGCATCTCCTCGGTGAAGATCGCGGTGTGCCGTTGCATCGCCGTACGCAGCAGATAGCCCACCTGCTCTTCGAGCCGGTAGCGATCGCCCGACTCGTCCGCCTGCTCGGCGTTAAGCATCGGTTGGCGTCGGCCCAACTTCATCCCCGTGGCGCGCTAAAGCGCCAAGTACCTCTGGCGGATCTCCGGATGGGCCTCGAGCTCATTGAAGGATCCCTGGAACTTCACCTCACCCTTCTCGACTATATACAACCGATTCGAAACAATCTTGGCGAAATAGAGGTTCTGTTCGGACAGCAGCACCGCCAGGCCCTCGCGCTTAAGCGAGGTGATGATGCTTGCCATCTGCTCGACGATCACCGGCGCGATGCCCTCCGACGGCTCGTCGAGAAGGACGAGCTTCGGGTTGCCCATGAGCGTGCGCGCGATGGTCAGCATTTGCTGCTCGCCGCCCGAGAGATGTCCGCCGAGATTGCCGCGGCGTTCGGCCAGGTTGGGAAACAGCGCGAACAGCTTGTCGACGTTCCATTCCGGCACGTTGGGGCGTGGACTGCGACGGCCGACCTCGAGGTTCTCGAGAACGGTCAACCGCGAGAAGATCCGGCGCTCTTCGGGAACGTAGCCGAGGCCCAGCCGACAGATCTGGCGCGGCGAACGGCCATGGACCCGGTTGCCTTCGTACCGTATGGCGCCGCGCTTCGGGCGCACCAGACCCATGATCGACTTCATAGTCGTCGTCTTGCCGGCGCCGTTGCGTCCGAGCAGGGCAACGACCTCGCCATCGCCGACGTTGAGCGACACATCATGCAGGATCTGCGCCTGCCCGTAGTACGTGTTGATGCCTTCGACCTCAAGCATACGATGCTTCCGCCTGGTCTTCCGGCCCGGCGCCTTTGAACACGGCGCCGCCGCCCAGATACACCTCTCGGACCAGCGGGTCGGCGCGGACCTCCTCGCCAGTCCCTTCGGCGATCAGCGCCCCACGGTTCAACACCAGGACCCGATGGGCATGGGCGAACACCACGTCCATGTCGTGCTCGGTAAACAGGACGCTGATCCGGTCACGTTTGACGATGCCGGCCGCGAGTTCCATCAGGGCGATACGCTCGAACGGCGCCATCCCGGCCGTCGGCTCGTCCATCAGCAGCACCTTCGGCCGATGGGCCAGCGAGATCGCCAGTTCGAGCCGCTTGACGTCGCCGTAGGCGAGTTCGGCGCAGGTGCGGTCGGCCTGATCGCGCATGTCCACGAGATCAAGCAAACGATCGGCCTCCTCCACGTAAAGGCGGGTGGCTCGAGCCCACGGATCGAACGTCCGCCGGTGGTGCGAAACGAACGCCATCTGCACGTTCTCGCGCACGGTCATCGACGAAAAGGTCTCGGTGATCTGGAACGTTCGACCGACACCCAGGCGCCAGACCTGTCGCGGCTGGAGACCGACCAGCTCGCGCCCACCGAGCTTTACCGACCCATTGTCGGGTTTCAGGTAGCCGTTGACCATGTTGAAGCACGTGGTCTTACCCGCTCCGTTCGGACCGATCAGCGCCAGCAATTCACCTTCGCGGAGGTCGAACGACACGTTGGCGACGGCGTGAATCCCGCCGAAGCTCTTCGACAGATCGCGCACCTCAAGCACATTCATGTCGCCGCCTCCCGTCTGGTGAACGACGCCACGAAGTCACCGAGCCGTTTCAGTCCGCCCGCGATCCCGTCGGGCGCCGCGATCACGATGGCCAGGATCACAAGCCCGAAGATGAACCGCCAGAAGTCGAAACGGGTGATCCAGTCCTCCAAGAGGGTGAAGGCGCTCGCGCCAACAATGGGTCCGAACAACGCGTGGACACCGCCGAGCAACACCATGATCAGCGCGTCGATGGACCGCGGGATGGCCAGTTCGTCGGGAAACACACTGCCCTTCGAAAAGGCGAACACGGCGCCGGCCAGGCCGGCCAGCGCGCCGGCGGCGACAAAGCCGACCCACTGATGCAGGCGACGGTCGATCCCGATGGCCTCGGTCCGCAACGCCGAATCCCGCGCCCCGCGAAGCACGTATCCGAAAGGCGCGTGGGCGAGCCGGCGCGTGATCGCGATGCCGCCGACGCACAGGACCAGGGCGAGATAGTAGTAGGTGATCTTGGACTTGGCCCATTCGGCGGGCCACACCCCCAGAACGCCGTCGTCGCCACCGGTCAGGCCCTGCCATTGGAAGGCAACGGACCACACGATCTGCGCCGCCGCTAAGGTCAGCATCGCCAGGTAGACGCCGGACAGCCGGACGCAGAACCAGCCGAACACCAGCGCGCCGACGGCCCCGACGATCGGCGCAAAGATCAGCGAGGGAATCATGCCCAGCCCCAGCGCCGTCGTCGCCAGCGCCACCGCATAGGCACCGAGCCCGAAATAGGCCGCATGGCCGAACGAGACCATGCCACCCAACCCCATCATGAAGTGCAGGCTGGCGGCGAACAGCGCGGCGATCAGGATGTCCACCGCGAGCACGAGGACGAATTCGTGAACCGCCAGAGGCATCAACGCCAACACCACGATGCCGCCGAACATCGCATAGGCCGCCGGATAGGACAGCAGACGCAGGGGCGTCGCCGATTCCAGCGCCGAGTGCTGCGGCCGTTCCGGCTGTCCGAACAGGCCCCAGGGCCGAACCACGAGCACCACCGCCATCACCAGGAACGGCAGCACCAGCGAGATCGTCGGTACGATGAGGATGCCGAAGGCGTTGAGCACACCGATGAGCGTCGCCGCCACGTAAGCGCCGAGCACGCTGCCCATGCCACCGATGACCACGACCACGAAGGCCTCGGCGATCACGTTGAGGTCCATCAAAAGGCTCACCGCCTCGCGCGGCACCTGCAGCGCCCCACCGAGGCCGGCAAGAAACGAGCCGAGCATGAACACGCTGGTGAACAGCCGGCCCTGATTGACGCCCAGCGCCTCGACCATCTCCCGGTCCTGGGTCGCCGCCCGCACCAGGACTCCCCACCGCGACCGATGGAACACCAGCCACACGATGCCCAGCACCACCGGCCCGATGGCGATCAGCAGCAGGTCGTATTCGGGTATGGGTTCGCCGAAAATGCGAACCGCTCCGGTGAGACCCGGCGCGCGTGGGCCGACCAGATCTTCGGCGCCCCAGATCCACAGCGTCAGATCCTGAATGATCAGCACCACGCCGAAGGTCGCGACAAGCTGGAACAATTCGGGAGCATGATAGATCCGGCGCAGGATGGTGAGTTCGATCACCGCGCCGATCACGCTGACCAATGCCGCCGCCACCAGCACGGACCCCCAGAACCCGAGGATGCCCTGCGGAAGGATATTGACGAACGTGAACGCGAGGTAGGCGCCGAGCATGAAGAACGAGCCGTGCGCGAAGTTCACGATCCGGGTGACGCCGAAGATGATCGAAAGTCCCGAGGCCACCAAAAACAGCGAGGACGCGTTCGCCAGCCCGGTCAGCAGTTGCGCGAAATAGAAGCCCATGAACCTGAACTCCGGCGATCGGGGGCGTTCCGCGCCTGGACACGCGCGGTCACAGCATTGACCGTCAGGGGGGAGCGCCGACGGTGGTCCGCGCTCCCCGGTGTCTCGCTCAATTCATTGGGCGCAACGCCTTCACCTCGGCGTCCGAGGGAAGGTAATCGGCACCATTGGCGTAGACCCAATCCACCATCACGCCCTTGCCGTCCACCAGGCCGGTGCGACCGACCCAGGCGCCCATCGTCGACTGGTTATCCGAGGCGCGGAAGGTAATCGAGCCCGACGGGCTGTCGTACGTCAATCCCTCCATGGCCGCCAACAGATCCTCGGTGTCGGTCGATTTCGCCTTCTTGAGGACCTCGGCGACGGCGAGCATCGAATTGTAGCCCACCAGCGACCCGGTCTTCGGCGGCTCGCCCCAGCGCACCCGGTAGGCCTCGACGAAGGCCTTATGGGCCGGATCGGAGATGGCGTACCAGGGGTAGCCGGTGACGATCCAACCGCTCGGCGCCTCGCCGCCGAGCGGGTCGAGATACTCGGGCTCGCCGGTCAGCAGGCTGACCACGTCCCGCCCCTCGAACAGGCCACGGATCGATCCCTCGCGGACGAACTTTGCCAGATCGCCACCGAAGGTGACGTTGTAGATGGCGTCGGGTTTCGCCCGCTCGATCGCGCGAACGGTCGATCCAGCGTCGATCTTGAACAACGTCGGCCATTGTTCGGTGACGAACTCCACGTCCGGTTTGCGCTTCTTGAGCTCCGACTTGAAGGCGGCGACGGCGTCGGTGCCGTAGGCATAGTTGGGCGCTATCGTGGCCCACCGCTTGGCGTCGAGCTTGGCGGCAGCCTCCGCCAGCATGGATGCCTGCATGTGGGTCGAGGGCCGGAGCCGATACGTGTAGCGGTTGCCCTTCGACCACACGATCGCATCCGACAGCGGCTCGGAGGCGATGAACAGCACCTGGCGCTGCCTGGCGAAGTCGGTGACCGCCAGTCCGATGTGCGAGAAGAAGGTCCCGAACAACAGCGTCACGCGTTCGCTGCTCACCAGTTCCTCGGCAATCTTCACGGCGTTGCCCGGCTTGCCCGCATCATCGCGCGAGATGACCTCGATCTTTCGGCCGTTGACGCCGCCCGCGTCGTTGATCTCTTCGAGGGCCTGCTGCCATCCCTTGCGGTAGGGCTCGGTGAACGCCGGCAGGCGGGTGTAGCTGTTGATCTCCCCCACCTTGATCACGCCGTCCGCGGCCTGCGCCGGGGCGATCATGAACAGCGGCGCCGCAAGTATGCCGGCCGCGAATGCGATGAATGTTCTCCTCCTAGCCATGTGCGTCTCCCTCATTACCCGTCGTTTTCGCCTCGAGGCTGCAGTTAGCGCAGCCCATTCACGCCTTCGATTTCCGTTTTTTGCAACCCGCCGACGCGCGGCAACGGTCGGCCACTATCGGTCACGGCAACCGCGACCATGATCTCGCCGGCGCGCGGCGAGTCATTCAGCCGCACCTCGATCCCATCGAAATGCGAGCGCACGTAGGCGGCATCCTTGTGGCCCAGCGGCACGTCGAGCGGCTGGCCCGGCCCGCCCATCTTCTTCGAGGACGGCACCAGCGCGGCGCCCTTCTCCACCGCGGTCCGAAGCGGTGCCCCGAGCCTGGGGTGCAAGATCGCCGCGGCGTGTTCGAGCTCTCCCTCCTCACCGACCATCGCGGCCTTGCCGTAGCTCTCCGCCTGCGCCGGTTCGATGCCGAGGGCCTCGACGCACTTCACGCCGAGCAATCCGCCGAGTTCTTCGCCGATCTGCATCAGCGGTTCGAGATCCTCGACGTATCGTCCGGCGAACGGGTTGGCGATCACCGCGACGGCCGCCGCCTTGCGGGTGGGCGGATCGATGTCGCGGCCCATCTCGCGCCGGGTCTCCTCGACGAATACGGCGATCTTTCGAATGTCCGCGGTCATCTCAGTCCGTCCTTTCCCTCGATTTCGGACGCGGCCAAGCCACCGACCCGGGCGTGGATCCGCGGACCCGTGGTCATCACCAGCGCCAACACCATCTCGTCGGCGCGGGGCGCATCGGCGATCCCCACCTCCATGGCGTCGAAGTGGCTGCGCACGTAAGACGCGTTGATGTGGGTGACCGGCACGTCGAGCCGGGACCCTACACCGCCCACCTTCTTGGTCGAAGGCACGATGGCCTTGGCGTCGCCGAGCGCCTCGCGCATGGCGTAGCCGCCGGGCACGTGCCACAGGGCACCGTGCTCCAACTCGCCGGCCGACCCGACGATGGCGCCCTTTCCGTAGCCCTCGACGGCGCCGCCGGTCGCGGCGAGTGCGCGGATCAGGGCTTGCGCCATCTCCAGCCCGAGCGGCTTGAGATCGCCCATAAACCCGGCGATGTCAGCCTCGTAGTGGCCGGCGAACGGGTTGGCGATGACCGCCACCATGAATGCCCGGTGTATTGGGACCGCCGGGCGTGGGCCGCCTTCGTGGAAGATCTCCTCGGTGCAAAGCAGGGTCTTGCGGACGACAACCTCAGGCATGGACCGACATCTCCTGCTGCTGACCTCTGGCCGGCACCGCGGCAACGGCCCGGTCACCGAGTACGCCCTCGATACGACACGCCGACTGAAGGAATACGGCCGCCGCCTCGATCAGTCCTGCGGCCCGCAGCCGACTCGCCTCAATGGCACCGCGTGCGACGGCCTCTTCCGCCTCGGCGGGCGTCAGCGGCGGGCAACCGACCACCACGGACCGGTCGCCGAGATCGCTGTCGGGATCGCATTCGTTGGCAGGGACCCGCCGAACGCCCGGATGACCCGGCAGGTCCACGGCATTGGCGATCAGCGTCGCGGCGGCATCGGCGGCGGCCGCGGTGCGGGCGAGGACGGTGACGGACTCGGCAATCCCGAGCGACAGGCTGCGCCCACCGCGACCGCTCGTCGCGACGCCGCGGATGGGATCGGAGGCCTCGATGCGGACACGGCCGTGCTCGCCGACAGACTCGAGCCGGGCGATCGCGAGATCGAAACGCGTTCCCGGCGCGAGGTGAAGGGCGATATCGCCGCCGTTGTTCACATAGGCGCGGCTCAGCGTCGCGGCGGCGACCATCGCCGACAGGATCTCGTCGGCCACGGCCCCCGCCACCGCCGCCATCGGCGTGACGAAGACCTCATTCGCATGCGGCCGGACGGCCGCTTCCATGCGCCGTGCCACCGGCCCGGCGAACGCGCGGCCTTGGGGCAGACAGGCGGAGCGAAGGTCCGGCAACTCCTGGACAAGTCGGGACAGCACGGTTTCGAACCGCTGAATCGCGGATCCATAAGCCCGCGCCACCTCGCCGGCGGCGCCGTCCGCACCGATGATCAGGTCGATCGGCCCATGCTGCAGATGGAGCCTCTCGCCGTCCGGCAACATCGCTGCGATTGGCCCCCCCATCGATCCCCGCCCTATGTTCTTCGTGACCAGCGGTAGAGGCGATCGTCCGTCGGCCACGGCGTGTCCTCACGCGAATCCAGTCGGCGCTCCGCCAGCTCCAGCACATCTTCCAGGTTGACGATCGCGTCGAGGTGCCCGCCCAGAAGCTCGTAGTCGTCGAGCCGCATGGTGAACTCGATGGGCGCCACAAGCGCTGGCGTCGGAACATAGCCGAACGAGTGGGTGGGCATCAGCATAACGTCGACCATGACGGTTATCCCGCCGCCGGGCCAGACATAGGCCGGGGCGCCGCCGCACGAGACGTATGTCAGCGAGTCGCGGACAGAGCGCGTCAGCCGCACCGGGTTTTCCGTGACGCCGGCGCGCAGCGAGCCCCCGGCGCCGCACACGAAGATCACGGAACTCATCGCCGGTTCGCAGTTCTCGGCGATGCGCTCGACCGAAACCGTGAGCGAGTCCGGGAGGTCCTTCTCCACCGGCAGCAGGTGTTCGTCGAGTTCGTAGTAGGCGTACTGCTCGCCGGTGGTCGACACCATCAGCAGGCTCTGGCCGGGGTTGGCTTTCTTGCGGTCGAAGTCGCCGAGGATCGTCAACGGATCCGAGATGTCGGTGCCGCCCCAGCCGGTTCCGGGCTCGGCAACACGGAAGTAACGCCCGGGCGTGGAGCGATGCCCCTTGATCTTGATCCCGGTCGGCTTGACGCCGAGCATCTTGCCGGCCTGATGCTCCGAAAGCACGCCGGTGATGTGGTCGTCCACCACCACCACGTCGTCGACGAGCCCGAACCACTGCTTGGCGAACATGCCGATGGTCGCCGAGCCGCAGCCGACACGCATGCGCTGCTGCACCTCACCGTTGATGGTCGGCGCCGCCCCGGCCTTAACCAGGATGGTGGCGCCGCCGTCGATGGCCATTTCGACCGGCTCCCGGTTGCACAGCTTCATCAGGGTCTCGCAGGTAACCCGCCCCTCCTTCTTGGAGCCGCCGGTGAGATGATTGACGCCGCCCAGCGACAACATCTGCGAACCGTATTCGCCGGTGGTGACATGGCCGACCGCCTCGCCCTCGACGCGGACGTGGGCCCGCTCTGGGCCGATATGTCGGTCGGTGTCGATCTTCACCTTCACGCCGCAGTAGCTGAAGATGCCTTCGCTGACCACCGTCACCATGTCGACGCCGGCGGCCTTCTGCGAAACGATGAATGGAGCCGGTTTGTAGTCGGGGTAGGTGGTGCCGGCGCCCACGGCAGTAATGAAGGTGCGGTCGGCCTCGACGATGTCGCCGCTCCAGACGTCGCTGTCGCGGGCGAGGAAGGGCACGATCTTGCCGCCGGCGGAGCGGGTCTTCTCGATGATGGTGAAGGGATCGACGCGGACCAGAGTGCCACGGTCATTGGCGTATCGGTCGCACGCACCGCTCTTGCCTTCGGCGATGTAGCACAGCACAGGGCAGGCGTCGCAGCGGACCTTGCCGTCTACCGAGTCGGACTTCACCTGCCGAATCATGACCCGGCTCCCTGTCCGTTCGCCGCCCGAATCGCGGCAAGGACGCGGTCCGGCGTCGCGGGCAGCTTCCGGATTCGCGCGCCGGTGGCGTCGCGAATGGCGTTCACGATGGCCGGCGCCGTCGGTATCAGCACGTGTTCGCCGAGACCCTTGGCGCCGTAAGGGCCGTGCGGGTCCTCGACCTCGATGATCAGCGTCTCGATCGGCGGAATGTCGCCGATGGTGGGGATCAGATAGTCGTGCAGGTTGTCGGTGCGACCGGGAACGAACTCTTCCATCAGCGCCAGTCCGACGCCCTGGGCGATTCCCCCATGAACCTGGCCCTCCACCAGGATCGGGTTGATCGCCCGTCCCACATCGTGCGCCGCCGTGAACCCGAGAAGCTTGACCGTGCCGAGCCCCATGTCCACGGCCAGTTCGACCATGTGCACGGCGTAGCCGAACTGCGCGTAAGGCGCCCCCTGCCCGTCAGCGTCGAGCGGCTGTGTGGGTGGGTCGTAGGTTTCCTCGGCACGAAAGACGTAGCCCTCGTCGTCCGGCGTCCGGGTCGCAAGATCGATGCGGCGGCGCTCGTCCCCGTCGGCCAGGAGGATCATTCCCGGCTGGAACACGATCCTAGCGTCCGGCGAGCAGTTGCCGTGGCGAAGGATCTCGGCCCTGAGCGCTGCGCCCGCCAGCCGCGCCGCGTTTCCGGTGACGAACGTCTGGCGCGACGCCGAGGTCTTGCCAGCGTCGGGCGTGACATCGGTGTCGGCCCCGACCATCTCGAGACTCTCGGGCGCGACGCCGAGAGCCTGGGCGAAGATCTGCGAGATCACCGTGCTCGCCCCCTGGCCGATGTCGGTCGCGCCCTGGTGCAGGACGACGGTGCCGTCCGCCCGGACCCCGGCCTTGATGGTCGACGGATTGGGCAGCGACGTGTTGCCGCAGCCATACCACCCGGACGCGATGCCGACGCCGTGACGGACGACGCCGTTGGAAGCGTTCGCCGCAGCCGCCTCCCGCACGGCCCGTCGCCAGTGCGGGACCATCGCGTCGAGACAGGGCCCGATTCCCACCCCCGTCTCGAACACCTGCCCCGTCACCGTCGGTTCGCCGTTCCTCAGGGCGTTCAGGCGGCGGAATTCCAGCCGGTCGAGACCGACCGCGTCGGCGAGCTCATCGAACAGCGACTCCTGGGCGATAGCCGATTGCGGCACGCCGAAGCCCCGGAAGGCGCCGGCCGGCGCACAATGGGTGTGAATGCCGCGGCTTCTCGCCCGGTAGTTCTCGATACGGTAGGGACCGGAGGCGTGCACGGGCACGCGATTGGCCACGGTCGGCCCCCACGACGCATAGGCGCCGGTGTTGAACGTGCCGTCATAGTCGAAACCGGTTACCCGCCCGTCCTTCGTCGCCCCGACACGCAAACGAATGTGCGACGGATGGCGCTTGGTTGTGGATTGCATCGACTCGGTACGGGTGTAGGTGATCCGCACGGGCCGGTTCAACCGCCACGCCGCGAGGGCAACGTAGGGCTGCAGAGAGATATCAAGCTTCGAGCCGAAACCGCCGCCCACCGCCGTCGGAATGATCCGAACGCTCTCCTGCGGCAGCCCCATGATGTCGGCCATGGTCTCCCGGTCCATGAAGGGCGCCTGGGTGCAGGCATGGATCTCGATCCGGTCGCCGATCCGTTGGGCGAAACCGGCCTCGGGCTCGATGTAGGCGTGTTCGATGAAGCCGGTCTCGAACTCGCCCTCGACGACGATGTCGGCGTCGCCCAGGCCGCCTTCGGCATCGCCGCGCTGAACCAAACCCCCGCTCATTACGTTGTTGGCCCGGCCGGCGTGAAGCATCGGTGCGCCGTCGGCCTGTGCCTCCTCCGGGGTCAGCGCCGCCGGAAGCTCGGTCCATGTGATCGGAAATGCGTCGAGGTCGAGCGCCGCGATCACCTCGGTGGCGCCGACCACAGCGGCCACGGCCTCGCCCCGAAAACGGGCAATGGCTTCAGCGAAGACTGGTTGATCGGCGAAACTCGGGATCACGCCGAAGCGATTGACACCCAGGACATCCTTCGCCGTCAGCACCAGTTCGACGCCGGGATTCGCGGCCACGTAGGCATCGAGGTCGCCGAACACGAACCGGGCGTGGTGGTGAGGCGAGCGAACCACGCGCACCGTAAGGGCTTCGGCTGGCGCCACGTCGTCGCCGAACAGCTCGGTCCCGTCCACCTTGCGCGCTCCATCGAGTCGCGGAATGGCGACGCCCACCGAACGGCCGTCGCCGCTGCGTGCGGGCTCGGCACCATTTCCCACGTCGACAACGGCATCGACGATCTTGCGATAGCCGGTGCAGCGGCAGAGGACGCCGCCGAGCGCGTCCTTGACCTCCTGTTCGCTGGGCGCCGGGTTCTGGCGCAGGAGGGCGACGGCCGACAGCAGCGCACCCGGCGTGCAGATCCCGCACTGCGCGGCGCCGTGGCGTTCGAACGACATGGTCAGCCGAGCGGCGGCCGGATCGCGGTCGGCGAGCCCGGAGAGCGTCTCCACGGACGTACCGGCAGCCTGCGCCGCCGAGGTCATGCACGAACAAATGGGCTCGCCCTCGATCAGGACGGTGCAGGCCCCGCAGTCGCCGGCATTGCAGCCGACCTTGACGTCGCGGGCGCCGAGGTGTTCGCGCAGGACCTCGGAAAGACGGGCGCCGGGTTCGACTTCAGCCGACACCAGGGCACCGTTGAGCACGAAGGACAGCGGTACGGTGCTCATCGGAACGCCTCCTCGCAGCAGTCGCCGAGCGCACGGCGCAGCAGCTCTTCCACCGCGTCGAACCTGTAGCCGGCGGTGGCGCGCACGTCGTCGATGGGCGACAGCGGCGACAGATGCTCGGGCTTGACCCGCGCGGCCAGCGCGCCGGCCTCGAACGGCGTCCCGACCAAGGCCTCTTCGAGGGCCGGCAGCGAGCAGGCCACCGGCGAGCACGATCCGACCGCGACCCGGGCCCGTTCGACCCGGCCGTCGGCACCCGGTTCAATGAGCACCGAGACCATGGCGATGGAGATCACCAGATAGGTCCGGGAACCGAGCTTGCGGAAGCCGCTGCGCGCGGTCTCGGGCTGGTTCGGAATCAGCACGGCCGTCACCATCTCACCCCGCCCGAGAGCGGTTTCACGGACACCGGTGATGAACGACACCAACGGCAGAACCCGCGTGCCAGCCGTCGACGCGATCTCGACACTGGCGTCGAGCACCAGCAGCGGCGGCACGCCGTCCGCCGCCGGCGATGCATTGCATAGATTGCCCGCCACCGTACCGGCGTTCTGGATCTGAATCGAGCCGACCTCGCACGCGCACGCCTTGACCGCATCGAAACAGGGCGGCAGCAGCGCACGCAGCGCATCGGTCCACGTCGTCATCGCGCCGATGCGCCATCCGTCCGCCATCTTCTCAATGCCACGAAGGCCTTGGACGCGGCTGATGTCGAGTGTATCGAAGGTAACCGGGCGATCACCCAGTGAGGGATAGAAGTCCGTACCGCCGGCGAGTATGCGATGGTCGCCGCTGCCCAGAATTTCGAGCGCTTCTCGAAGACTCGAAGGGGCAGCGTAGTCAACCAACTGCGACTCCCTATTATTTGTATATCATTGATTATTTCGTTAGTATACTAACAACCTTGCGTGCCGGCCTTGGCGATGTCAAGCCCTTCGGACGGTGAGTGTGCGCCACGCCCGCGGTGGCGTCCAACATTCGAGATTTCCACCACCCATGCGCCGACCCGCAGGTGAGCCTCCCCCATTAAAGTGGTCCACCCTGGTATTGATGAGGAAACAGGGTGAGATCCCCACCTGGTCCTGAACCGGAAACCTGATCCAGCGGCCATGCAACGTTCCGGGCATGCGGCCTCGCGCCCCTGAGTAACCCAGACTTGTTACGAGGATCGGCTGTTCGGCCCTGCTTCGCCGGCCGGCTTCCAAGGCTCAAACCACCGGCTTGGAGAACGCGGTGCGGTCCGGACCGGCAACGATGTTGTCGTCGTGAAGCTTGCCCACCTCGGCGCTGCTCAGGCCGAGGATGTCCTGCAGCACCTCGTCGGTATGCTCGCCCAGCATCGGTGCCCGCCGCGCCGGCAACCGCTCCACCTCGCTGAACGCCAGCGGCGAGCCGGACATCAGGTAGGTGCCGATCCCCGGCTGCTCGACCATGTCGAACATGGGGTTCTGGGTGGAGCAGTCGGGATCGTGCTCCACCGCCTCGCGCGCCGTATGATAGGGGGCCCAGGTCACGCCGGTCTCGTTGAAGATCTTCCGCACCTCGGCCAGCAGACGGGTGGCGAACCACGGCTCGAAGATACGGCCGATCTCGCGCCGGGCGCGGAACCGATGGCCCTCCTTGCTGAAATCGAGCCGCAGCCGCTTGGCCAGGGCGTCCAGCTCCTCGTCGAGCTCCGTGGCCTTGACCAGGCTGCTCCATTGGTTGCGGGTCAGCCCCACCACCATCAGCCGCTTGCCGTCCAGGGTGCCGAAGTCGCGGCCGAAGGCGCCGTAGAGATAGTTGCCGTCCTTCGGGCGGTCGGCATCGTTGATGGTCACCTCGGCGATCTTGCCCAGGTGGCTGAGCATGGCCAGCGCCACGTCCTTGAGCGCGATCTTGACCAGTTGCCCGGCGCCGGTGAGCCGCCGGTGGCGCTCCGCCGCCAGCATGCCCACCGCTGACATCTGCCCGGCGATGCAGTCCCACGCCGGCAGCAGGTGATTGACCGGACGGGGGAACGTGGTGGGGCCGGTGACCATGGGAAAGCCCACCTGCGGATTCACCGTGTAGTCCACCTCCGACGTGCCGTCCCAGCGGCCGGTAAGATTGACCGTGATCAGGTCCTCGCGCCGTTCCTTCAGCTTCGCGTGGTCGAGCCAGCCGCGAAGCGGGAAGTTTGTGAGGAACAGCCCGGCCTCGGGGCCGGGCGCGCCGATCAGCTCGGCCAGGAGTTCCTGCCCCTCCGGCTTGCGGAAGTCGATGGCGACCGACCGCTTGCCCTTGTTGAGCCCATGCCAGAACAAGCTGTGCTGGCCGTCGAGCGTCACCGGCCAGCGGGTGTAGTCCAGCCCGCCGCCTATGGGGTCGAACCGGATTACGTCGGCACCGAGTTGCGCCAGGGTCATGCCACCCAACGGCATGGCAACGAACGCCGACCCCTCCACCACCCGCAGTCCCGATAGAATGCCATTGGCGCTCATCGTCACCCCCTTTTCGCCTTATGGTACGCTAGAGCGCTTTCAGGGTAATTGAAAACGTTCTGATGGCGCCGTGGCGGAGCGATCCGCCAGGCGCCCGGCGCCGCGCGATGCGGGGCCATCGGGCAAGCCGGGCAACGCCGCGGGGGCGCGCCACGGGCCACGCTAGAGGCGCCGGGTCTTTCGGGGCTGGGGTTCGTCGAGTTTCTCGACCGTAGTCCCCGCTACGTTCATCGAACCTCTCCTGCCCCAGCCCCGAAAGGCCACGGTCAGAATCGATTCCAATTACCCTGAAAGCACTCTTGCAGCCCGCCAATGGAGAGCAAGGACATGCCAGCGACACATGATACGGCGCCGGTCAGCGCTTTCAGTACCTCGGTGAAGGATCTTGCCCCTCAGGTGTTTCGGCAGCGACTGCTTGTGGAGGGCTTCTACGGCGACGAGATGACCGAACAACGGGTGCGGGCCTTTCTCCTGCGACTTGCGGAAGCGCTTGATCTACGCACCTACGGCGAGCCCGTGGTCTTCCAGCCGACGAGCGGCATGGGGAAGGAGGAAAACGCCGGTTTCGACGCCTTCGTGCCGCTCATCGACAGCGGGATCTCGGCCTATTTTTGGGCGGGACCGCGATTCTTCTCGGTGCTGCTGTACACCTGCAAGGGGTTCGATATGGACACCGCCATCGCCCAAACCCGCGAGATACTTGGCGTCCAAGGCGAGGTCGTCGCCCATTCGTTCTGAATGCCGGGCTGTGTCGATGGCGTGGTTCGCCGGGCGGTCGGCGCCTACTCCACACAAAGATCAGGTACACTGAAGGGGAACCGGAGGAAAGGGGAGCATCGTGGTCGTTTCCGTCGCGCGCCGTCAGACCGAGGCCGATGCCGAGCGGATGATGGACAGCATCCCCGTGCAGGCGGCACTGGTGGACGCCCAAAGCCGAATCGTCGCCGTCAACGCCTTCTGGCGGCAGTTCGCCAAGCCAACGCCTACGGTGACCCGTCGTATGGCCTCGGCAGCAACTACGTGGATACGTGCCGTGCCGCCGAAGGTGCCTTCAGTGCCGAAGCGAAAGTGGTGGCCGAAGGACTACAGGACGTCATCAGCGGCGCGCGGAACGAGTTCTCGCTGGTCTATCCCTGTCACTCGCCCACCGAGCGGCGATGGTTCCGATTGCTCGCCTCGAAGACGGCGGACGGCGACGGCGCCGTGATCCTGCATTTCAACATCACGCCCGAGATGCTGGCCGAGGAGCAACATGCGGCATCGCGCGTCGAGGCGGAGCGCAAGCTGTCGCGGTTCGAGCGGGATCTCGAGAAGAGCTCCCGAGAAGAACTTCGGACTCTTGATGACATGTCCGCCAGTCCCTCAGGCCGATCGGATACGGACAAGGACATCCGCACCACCTATCGATCGATGATCGATGCCAGCGTCGCCGTTACCGGCGAGTCCGGCGATCGGACCCTGCGAGAGGGAGCACGGAAAGTTGCGCAGGAATTGGCCGCGCAGCGGGCCGATGCCAGCGACGTGGCGCGCCTGCACGCGGATGTGCTGCGGTCCACCATGCGGGCGGCGACGCGGGAACGGGCCCTGTGGATCAGTCACGAGTCCCGCATGGTCTTCATCGGTGTCCTCGGCCACCTGGCCAACATCTACCGCGGTGCGGGCGATCACTGATCGGTTGCACACGATCGGCCCTTTACCCACCTGAGCCTTGTCGAGTATGACGGTTTCGTTACGGTTTTTTGACGGCCGTCCGCCCCCCTGTGAGTGGTCGCGCGCGGCCGATGCGGGGGAGTCGCCACTGTGGCCACGTCGCGCGCCGCTCCGAACAGCCGAATATCCTCCATCACCGCCCGTCGGCGATTCGATTCCGTGCCGTCCCGCCACCGACCGGCGACCAAGACCGGGCAGCTTCGGGAGCTGCTGACCTCACCCGACCTGTGCTTCCTGATGGAGGCGCACAGCGCGCTTTCCGCCAAGATTGCCGAGGAAGCCGGCTTCGAGGGCCTGTGGGCCTCGGGGCTCTCGGTCTCCGCCGCGCTGGGGGTGCGCGACAGCAACGAGGCGTCGTGGACCCAGGTGCTCGAGGTGCTGGAGTTCATGGCCGATGCCACGACGGTGCCGATCCTGCTGGACGGCGATACGGGCTACGGCAATTTCAACAACTTCCGCCGCCTGGTGGCGAAGCTGGGTCAGCGAGGCATCGCCGGAGTCTGCATCGAGGACAAGCTGTTCCCGAAGACCAATTCGTTCCTCGGCGCCAACCAGCCGCTGGCCGACGTGGACGAGTTCTGCGGCAAGATCAAGGCCGGCAAGGACAGCCAGACCGACCCCGATTTCGTCATCGTGGCGCGGATCGAGGCGCTGGTCTCCGGATTGGGCATGGACGAGGCGCTGCGCCGGGCGGAGGCCTATCACGACGCCGGCGCCGACGCCCTGCTGATACATTCCAAGCGGAGTACGGCGACGGAGGTCCTGGAGTTCTGCCGGGCGTGGGAGCAGCGCTGCCCGGTGGTGCTGGTGCCCACCAAGTACTACGCCACCCCCACCAGCCGGTTCCGCGACGCCGGCGTGTCGGCGGTGATCTGGGCCAACCACAACCTGCGCGCCTCCATCACCGCCATGCGCCGCACCTGCGAGGTGTTGCGCGCCGAAGAAAGCCTGATCTCCGTCGAAGACGAGGTGGCCCCGCTGGCAGACGTGTTCGCGCTGGCCGGCAACGCCGAACTGGAGCAGGCCGAGAAGCGGTACGTGGCGGGACGGCCGCAAACCGGCGCCGTTGTCCTCGCCGCCACCCGCGGCAGCGCGCTGGCCGACCTCACTCAGGAGCGCCCGAAATGTATGCTCGACGTGCGCGGCGAGGCGCTGCTGCATCGCCACGTAAGGCTGCTGCGCGAACACGGCGTCGATGCGGTGACCGTGGTCGCCGGCTATCGGCCGGACGCCGTGGACGTGCCCGGCATCGACAAGGTGGTCAACGAGTCCTACGCCTCCACAGGCGAGGTCTACTCGCTCAGCGGCGCCGCCCCTGCCCTGTCCGGGGACTGCATCATCGGCTTCGGCGACATCCTGTTCCGCGGCTTCCTGTTGTCCATGCTGCTGAAGAGCGAGGCGGATTTCACCCTGGTGATCGATGCCGACGGGCGTCGGGCAACGTCTGCCGACGGCGAGGCCGAGGTGGCCGACCGGGTGGCCTGCACGGTGCCGTTCACCGAGGACTTCATGGACGATTCACCAGTGGCGCTGCAGGCCATTGGCGACGACGTGGATACTGCCGACGGCCGCTGGGTGGGGCTGATGAAGCTGTCGGTGCGCGGCGCCGGCAGGGTGCGGGAGGAGCTGGCGGCCATGGCGGCCGACGGGACCCTGCGCCGCGCCGACATGGGAGACCTGTTCCGCCGCCTGATGGCCGGGGGCGAGCGGCTCTCGGTGATCTACGTGCGTGGCAACTGGCTGGACGTCAACGACGCCTTCGACCTCGCACAGGCGCGAAACGTCCCTTGATCGCCCGGCTCAGATTGCCCTGTCCGTGATCGACCGCCTTTGATCGTCGTTCTATGATCGTCGCCCAATGATTGACGCTGCCGCCTTTCTCGGTGCGGCCCGCGACCGGGGCATCGACTTCTACACCGGCGTGCCGTGCAGCTTCCTCACGCCGCTGATCAACGGGATCATCAGCGACCGCCGAACCGCCTATGTGGGCGCGGCCAGCGAGGGCGAAGCGGTGGCCATCGCCGCCGGCGCCTGGCTGACCGGCCGCGAGACGGTGGTGATGTGCCAGAACTCCGGCCTCGGCAACACGGTCAACCCGCTGACCTCGCTGAACTGGCCGTTTCGCATTCCCACGCTGCTGATCGTCACCTGGCGCGGCCAGCCGGGGCTTAAGGACGAGCCGCAGCACGAGCTGATGGGCGAGGTCACCGCCCACCTGCTGGATGACATCCGCGTCCCCCATCTGCCCTTCCCCGCCGACGCCACCGGCCTGGTGGCGGCCCTGGGGGAAGCCACGGCGGCGATGGCGGAAAACCACCTGCCCTTCGCCCTGATCATGGCCAAGGGCTCGGTGGCGGAGAGCGGTCTGGACGAGCCGCCGCTGCCCTCCGCGCCGCCGGGACGGGTGATCGACCGACGCGAGGCTGGCGTGCCGCCGACCCGTTTCGCGGCGCTGGAGCGGGTGCTGGCCAGCGTCCCGGAGGAAGCGGCTATCATCGCCTCCACCGGCTTCTGCGGCCGCGAGCTGTTCACCCTCGCCGACCGGCCGCAGCACCTCTACCAGGTGGGCTCCATGGGCTGCGCCAGCGCCATGGGGCTCGGCGTGGCGCTAAACGTCCGCCGCCCGGTGGTGGTGCTGGACGGCGACGGTGCGGCGCTGATGAAGCTCGGCAATCTGGCCACCATCGGCGCCCGGCAACCGGAAAACCTGGTGCATGTGGTCCTCGACAACGGCGTGCATGAGTCCACCGGCGGACAGGCTACCGTCTCCTCGGGCGTGGACTTCGCCGCCGTCGCCGTGGCCTGTGGCTATCGCACCGGCACCCGTGCCGACGGCCTCGCAGGCTTCGAGTCGGCATTCATCAAAGCGCTGGGCAGTGAGGGCCCGCACCTGATCCACCTGCGGCTGCAGCCGGGGACCCGCAAGCCCCTGGGCCGGCCGACGATATCGCCGGCGGAGGTTGCCCAGCGGTTTCGCGCGTTCCTGGCCGCGGACGGCGCATGACCGACGGCGGGGGTACGGCGAACCACGGATCGCGCGGACCGCTGCTGCTGACGCCGGGGCCGCTGACGACCTCGGCGACGGTCAAGCAGGCCATGGTGCGCGACTGGGGCTCACGGGACGACGGCTTCATCGCCCTCACCCGCTCGGTCCGCGACACCCTCACCGGCCTTGCCGGCGGCCGCGGCACCCACACCACGGTTCCATTGCAGGGCAGCGGCACCTTCGCCGTGGAAGCCATGCTGGGCACCTTCGTGCCGCCGAACGGGGCCGTGCTGGTGGCCGCCAACGGCCAGTACGGTCGCCGCATGGCGGAGATCTGCGGACGCATCGGCCGTACGGTGATGGTCGACGAGGTACCGTTCCATCGGCCGCTGGACGCAGACGCCATCGGCCGGCGCCTCGACGCCGACCCCGCCATCGGACACGTGGCGGTGGTCCACTGCGAGACCACCACCGGAATCCTCAATCCGCTGGAGGACATCGCCGCAGTGGTGGCGCAACACGGCCGGCGACTGCTGGTGGACGGTATGAGCGCCTTCGGCGCGCTGCCGGTGGATGCCGCGGTGGTGCCCTTCGACGCCCTGGCGGCCTCGGCCAACAAGTGCCTGCAAGGCGTTCCGGGACTCGGCTTCGTGATCTGCCGGGAGGCCGCGCTCAGCGACGCCGCCGGCAACGCGCCGTCGCTGAGCCTCGACCTGCACGACCAGTGGCGCGGCTTCGAGGCCAACGGCCAGTGGCGGTTCACCCCGCCGACGCAGGTGCTGGCATCCCTGGCCCAAGCGCTCCAGGAGCTCGCCAACGAAGGCGGCCCGCCCGGCCGTCTGGACCGCTATCGGCAATCATGCGCGGTGCTCACCGACGGCATGGCGGCGCTTGGCTTTCGCCCCTACCTGGCGCCCGCGGTGCAGGCGCCCATCATCGTTACCTTCCATATGCCGGGGCACCCGCGGTTCGAGTTCGACCGCTTCTACGGCGGGTTGAAGGACCGCGGGTTCGTCATCTATCCCGGCAAGCTCACCAACGAGGCCACGTTCCGGGTGGGGTGCATCGGCGACGTAAACGCCGACGACATGCGCGCGTTCCTCGCCGCCGTGACGGCAGTCCTGACCGCGGACGGCATCGACCTCAGGGTGGGCGTGCGCTAAACCTCCCTCACCAGGCGGAACAGACCGATGGGTTGGGTGCGGCCGCGCAGCACCGTGGGGCCGATGGGATCGCACGTAAACGGATGCCGGGCGGCACCGAGGGTGTCCTCGGTCACCAGGATCGTCACGTCACCCTGCCCGTGCTGGCGTTCTTCCTGTTCCACGCGGCTGGCCACATTCACCGTGTCGCCGATGGCGGTGTGGTTGATCCGGCTCTCGGCGCCGATGTCGCCGACGATGGCGTCGCCGGTGTGAATGCCGATGCGCAGCCGGATCGGCAGCAAGCCCGCCGCATGTCGCCGCTCATTCTCCGCGGTCATGGTCCGGCGAATGGCGAGGGCGGCCACACAGGCCCGGTCGGCATGATCCTCCTGTTGTTCCACCGCACCCCAGAAGGCCAGCAGGCCGTCGCCGATGTACTTGTCGATGTTGCCGCCCTGCGCATCGATGCAGGCACCGATGTGGGCGAAGTGATCGTTGAGGAACGCCGCGGTCTCGTCGGGCGTCATAGTCTCGGCCATGCGCGAGAAGCCGACGACGTCGATGAAGATGACGGTGATGGGCCGCTCCTCCGCTTCCATCTTCTCCCTGCCCTCGCGCACGATGGTCTCCACCAGGCGCTTAGGCACGTACCGCTCGAACACGCGCAAGCCGGCGATCATCGCGTCCAGCGCCCTGGCCGCCTGATCTAGTTCGATGATACGGCTGCCTTCCATGGGCTTGAGCGCGTCGAGATCGAGGCGCTGGATGGCGACCGCGTTGTCGGTCAGCGTCTGGAACGGCCGCGACATCCGCCGCCCGAGCCAGCCGCCGATGAGGACGAACAGCACCAGTAGGCCCGCGCCGATGGCGGAGACAAACCAGAACCGCCGAACCTCATCGCCCCCGGTGGAGGAATCGAGGTGGAAGCCCATCAGCCAGGGCGTCGCCCCGTAGGCACGGGTCTCCGTGTAGACGAACACCTGCCATTCGTCGTTGGCCGAAAAATAGTGGCCCTGCCCGCGCGTCATCCGGCCCTGCGAGATCACCGGGCGACGGTCCTCCCGCCAGATGTCCTGCAGGCGCGTATCCCCCACGTCGCGGATGGTCGGCATGGGCCGGTCGGTGGTGAGCACGAACTGCCCTTCGATCAGGCTCGGGTGGGCGATGACCCGGTCGCGGCCGTGGAGAATGAATATCGTGTGGCCGATGTTGGCGGACACGTCCTGGGTGTAGCTCGATAAGGCAATGAGATCGACACCGGCGAAGAGGATGCCGACGAACCGGCCACCGTCCCAGACCGCCTGGCGACGAACGATGATGGAGCGGCCGATGTTGGGGCTGAACAGGGGTTCACTCCAGTCGGCGCGAACGCCGTCCGGTCCGCGTGCTTCCGCCTGCCGCAAAGCCGCGACCACGTCCTCCCGCGCGGCGAGGTCGTCCACGAACACGCGGCTGCCCACGCGCTCGATCCGCACCGAGCTCAGGTCCGGGCGCATGAAGGCGATGGCGGTCACCTGCGGCGTGGCGGCGACGGCGGCGCGCAACGCGAAGGCCAGGCGATCGTTGTCGCGGCGCATGGCCGGCTCCTCCACCAGCCAGTCGCCAACGTAGACGAGCTGCCGGTCGGCCGCCGACAGGTGCTCGTCCACCCGCGCCTCGATGGCGCCGAGCATAAGATCAAACTCCTCGGCAAGCCCCTGGATCAGGCCGATGCGGGCATTGATGGTGGAAAAGGCCAGGACGCCCCCGACCGATACCAGGACCACGAGGCCGATGACGATGGAGAACAGCGACGCAATGTGCAGGCTGCAACGCCGTCGCGGTCGTTCCCGTGTCGTCAATCCGGCCACCCCGATCACACCGAGTTCCGGCGCGAAACGGAACGGGACCGCTTCGCGCCGGAGGCTTGCTTTAGCCGATCATCGGCTTTCTGTCAGGTGGCGGTCCGATGGCCCCGGCGCAACGGGGGTGGTGGATCGCGTTGCGGCCTTGAATTCACGACCTACTGCGACATCTCCGCGATGGCGATCACCTCTTCCAGCGTCGCCGTCTGGTCGTAGATGCCGGCGCCCACCTGGTAGGGCTGACCCTCCACCGACATGACGAAGCTGAACTTGCGCAGCGGCACGTCGCCGCCGGGCTTCAGCCACACGTACTCCACCCAGCCGCCGCCGGGCTCCTGCGCCGTTCGGCAGAGTTCCAGCCCGTACTGCTTGCCGTCGTAGTCCGTATGCCGCTTGATGTCGCCGCCCTGGCGGTCGGGGAAGGCCGGGTTGGCCATCACCTCGTCGGCATCGCAGTTGACCACGAACACATAGGTGTCCTTCCAGGTAAACGCCGAGGTGCGGTCACGCATCAGCGATAGCCCGGCCGCGCCGTGTTCGGCCAGCAACGCGGCGGCCCTTTGCACCTTCTCCACCACCTCGCCGGGGTGGGCGTGGCCGTCGGCGGCTTCCGCCGCCGGTGCGCCGGCCGCAATCAACGTGCCGGCCAATGCGGAGATCAAAGCGTGCTTCATCTCGCTCTCCCTTCGTCCGTCACCGAGGGCTGGCCCCAAGGACTGTCGACCGGCCCTCGGTGAAACTCGATGATCCGTGATACGCCCGCGCCATCCTGCATGCACGCAGCTATACCGCGGCGGACGGTTGCGTTTTCGCCGGCCGAGCTCATACTCGATGGATGAACTGGGACGATCTCCGCGTCGCCACGGTGGTATACCAGACCGGCAGCTTCGCCGCCGCCGGCGCCCGGCTGCGGATCAACGAGACCACCGTGGCCCGTCGCCTGGCGCGCCTGCAGGAGGACCTGGGGGTGACGCTGTTCGAGGCGGTGGACGGCGTTCGCAGGCCCACCGCCCAGTGCGAGGAGCTGGTGGCCACCGCGGCGCTGATGGCCGATCACGCCGATCGGATCGCCGGCCTCGGCGACGAAACCGTGGGCGTGACCGGCCGGCGGCGGATCGTGGTGACGGACTCCGTGGCCACCGAGGTCCTGGCCCCCAACGTGCCGGCGTTCTTGAGCCAGCATCCGGGGCTGGCGCTGGACTTCCTCACCTCCACGGAGAACGTCAACTTCTCCCGCTGGCAAGCGGATCTCGCCATCCGCCTCCGCAAGCCTGACAAGGGCGACTTCGTCATGTCGAAGCTGGCCGACCTCTCCCTCTATCTGTTCGAGCCGGTAGCGACGGCATCGGAGCCGGGCGGTCTGGTGTGCGCCTATCCGGAGGATCTGGACCCCACCCCGGAATCCCAGCACCTGATGGGCCTCGGCCTGAAACAGCGGGCGCGGTGCACCACCAAGAACCTGCTGGTGCTGAAAAAGCTTGTGCAGTCAGGCCGGTGCAGCGCCGTGCTGCCGAGCTACATGGGCCGCGACCTGATGGACGACCCCGCCTTCCGCATCTCCCCCCTGCCCCGGCGCCGCGGCGTGTGGCTGCTGGTGCAGTCGCACCTCAAGCACGACCCCGCCACCCGCACGGTCATCGACTGGATCAAGGGGTGTTTCAGGGCGCTGGAGTAAGGGGGCGGGGTGGGGGTGTGCGTGGCAAGAGCTTGAGTCGACGCGCAGCGCGAAGAGATCAGACCAGCAACCGACCCTACGGGCTCGGCGCAGGAATGCGTTGGGTGGGAGTGGCTCCCTCGGCGCCCATGAAGACAGCGAGAACCCGGCATGGCTCGGTGCCGGTGTTGCGGCCGTTATGTGTGGTCGCCATGGCCTCCATGAATCCGGCGCCCTGGCGATAGGTCCGGGTGCCGTGGGGGCCGTAGTCCACGGTCACCTCACCCTCGAGGACGTAGCCGAACAACGGCACTCCATGCCGATGCCAGCCGGTCTCTTCGCCCGGCATCAAGGTGACGACCAGCGCGTGGACCTTGGCCATTCCCGGCGGATAGGCGATGGGCTCGCCGACGACCGTTTCTCCGCCCACGAACACGTCCTCGGCTTTTTTGTAGTCCTTTGCGGACACCGCGCCCGACGCCGAAAGCCAAAGACAAACCACCGCGATCAGAACGCCAATCCTCCTGGTCATCGTTCCCGTCCCTCACGTCCTATTGTTCACTAAACGGCCGCGGCCATTGCCCAACCCGGGCACGAAAAAAAACCGCCAAGCCATTGACCTAGCGGGAGAAATGGATGGTAGCGGAGGAGGGACTTGAACCCCCGACACGCGGATTATGATTCCGCTGCTCTAACCAGCTGAGCTACTCCGCCACGTGTTCGACCAATAGGTCCAAAGCCGAACAGCTGTCAATGCCCGAGCAGATGCAGAACTCGGCGCGGCTATTGGGTCGCCTTGGCGGTCATGTTCGCCAGCCGCTGATGGGCCAGCGCCTCGGCCTCCGCCACCTGCTCGGCGGTCATCCGCGCCACCAGCGCCTCGCGAGTCGCGGGGCTCGCTTTCGCCCCGGCAGCCACCGCCATCTCCAGCCACATGAGCGCCCGCACCAGGTCCGGCTCCACCCCGCGGCCGCCGGCGTACAGCGCCGCCAGGGCCAGCCGCGCCGACGCGATACCGTCCGCCGACGCCTGCTCGTACAGCCGCGCCGCGCGGGCCAGATCGCGCGGCACGCCCTCGCCGCGGTCATACAGGACCCCGAGATTGAACCGCGCCACCGCCGAGCCGGCCTCGGCGGCGCGTTCGTACCACGCCGCCGCCGCCGCCGGATCCCGCCGCACGCCGCGACCGACGCGGTACAACTGGGCGAGGCGAAGCTGGGCGTTCAGGTGGCCCTGCTCGGCGGCCTTCCGGTACCACTCGGCGGCCGCTGCCGGGTCCGGCTCGCCCTGCACGCCCCGCTCGAGGATCACCGCCAAGCAGGAACTGCGCCCGCGCGTGCCCGGCCTCCGCCGCCTCACGATACCAGCGCATGGCCTGGGTATAGGTCTCGGGCACCGCCACCGACGGCTCGTCGGCGATGGCCGGAAGCGCGGCCAGCACCGCCAGCACGGCGGCGATGAGCGTGGTACGGGTCATCCGGTCCATGCCCCGTTCGGGCGGCCCGTCACGGGGCCGCGGGCCGGGGCGACGATGGCTGCAGAACCGGCTCCGGATCGCGAACGAAGGTGTCGATGGGCGGCGGCGCGTGGAGCCGCGGCGCCGGTGATGGTGGGGGTGTGGGATACGAGCCCGGCGACGGGCCGTAGTAGTTCACCAGGCGACCGGCCTCGCCGGCGAGCGGCGCGTCGGTGCAGTCCGGGTCGGCGAGGGCCGATAGCAGTAGACGGGGTCCCAGCCGGACACCGCCACCTCGTACGGCGGCGGTGGCGTGTGGCTGCCGCAGGCCGTCACCGCCAGCATCACAACCACGGCCACCACAACCGCCAAGCCGGTGGTTCGGGCCCTTTTCCTCTGCCGCCCTCCTGATTGCGCCCCGTTCATGGCGCCAGTCCTTCCTTCCCCCCTTTGATGGGCCGCTGATCGTTTTCGCCGCGGCCCTTCGTCCCCGTCAGGCGCGGACGTCGATCACCGTCCGGCCACGCACCTGGCCCTTGAGGATGCGTTCCGCCAACGCTGGCACCTCGCTGAGCGGCGCCACCTGGGCGATAGCGTCCAGCTTGTCCATGGGCAGGCCGCGGGCCAGCCGCGGCCAGGCAATCAACCGCCGCTCCAGCGGACAGGTGGCGGAGTCGATTCCCAGCAGGTTCACCCCCCGCAGCAGGAACGGTAGCACGGTGCCGCCGAGCTCGATGCCGCCGGCGTTGCCCACGGAGGCGCAACTGGACCAGTAACGCAGCCCCGCCAGAACCGCGCCGAGCGCCTTGCCGCCCACCGAATCGATGGCCCCCGACCACCGTTCGGGTCCTAGCGGCCCCCGCGCCTCCGCCAGTTCTGCGCGGTCGATGATGGTTGTGGCGCCGAGGTCGCGAAGATAGTCGTGCTGGTCCTCGCGCCCGGTGGAGGCGGCGACCCGATAGCCCATGTTGGCGAGCAGCGCCACGGCGATGCTGCCGACCCCGCCGGCGGCGCCGGTGACCAGCACTTCGCCCTCGTTGTCAGGGGTCAGGCCATGCTCCTCCAGCGCCATCACCGCCAGCATGGCGGTGAACCCAGCGGTGCCGATGGCCATCGCCTGCTTGGCGGTCATTCCCGCCGGCAGCGGCACCAGCCAGTCGGACTTTACCCGCGCGCGGGAGGCATAGCCGCCCCAATGCACCTCGCCAACCCGCCAGCCGGTAAGCACCACCTCCTCGCCCGGCTTGAACCGCGGCGAGTTCGAGGTTTCCACCACACCGGCGAAATCGATCCCCGGGATATGGGGATAAGTCCGCACCAGCTTGCCGAGGCCGCGCACGACCATGCCGTCTTTGTAGTTCAGGTCCGAGTAGTGGACCGCGACGGTCACGTCGCCCTCCGGCAGCGACGCGTCGTCCAGCGTCTGCACGCTGGACTTCACACCACCGTCCGACTGCTCCAGGACAATTGCCCGGAATCCGTCCTGCCCCGCCATTGCGTCCTGTCCCCCTGTTCCCCCGGTTCGCGTTTGCGCTGTCACCACTTTTCGTAGGGTCATTGTCGACGCCATTCCACGCCGGGTCAATCGAAGCCGGCCCCGGTTCCGCAAACCCGTGTGCAATCATCGACTTGACGGCGCTTGCCGGATCGACGGAAATAGCGGCCCGCAGTCACCGCGGGAAAGCGGCGACACCGGAAGCCGAGGCCGAAGCATGGGGCAACCCGCCGTCGCGCTGGATATCGAGGACCTGCATAAGAACTTCGCCTCGCTTGAGGTGCTGAAGGGTGTCTCGCTGACCGCGCATGACGGCGACGTCATCTCCATCATCGGCTCGTCGGGCTCGGGCAAGAGCACGCTGCTCCGCTGTATCAACCTGCTGGAGAACCCGAGTCGCGGCCGCATCCGGGTCGGCGGGGAGGAACTCGCCCTGCGCCACAAGTCGGGCATCGGCCTCGTAGCCGCGGACGCCGGGCAGATCACCCGGCTTCGCGCCCGCATCGGCTTCGTGTTTCAGAGCTTCAACCTGTGGTCCCACCTGACCATCATCGAGAACGTCACCGAGGCGCCGATCCACGTGCGCAAGGTGCCGACGGCGGAGGCCCGCGACCGCGCCGAGGCGCTGCTTGCCAAGGTGGGCATCGCCGACAAGCGCGACCACTATCCGAGCCAGCTTTCGGGTGGGCAGCAGCAGCGGGCGGCCATCGCCCGGGCGCTGGCCATGGAGCCGCAGGTGATCCTGTTCGACGAACCCACCTCGGCCCTCGACCCCGAACTGGTAGGCGAAGTGCTGCAGGTGATGCAGACCCTTGCCGAAGAGGGGCGGACCATGCTGGTGGTGACCCACGAGATGGCTTTCGCCCGCGACGTCTCCACGCAAGTGGTGTTCCTGCACGAAGGACGAGTGGACGAGCAGGGCCCGCCGAGCCGCGTGTTTCAGAACCCCCATTCGGAGCGGTGCCGCCAGTTCCTGGCCCGCCACCTGTAGGGGATCAAGATCGACCACCAAAGACCGACCAAGGGACAATCCAAAAAACCAACACGGCAGAGAGAAGGGAGCGAGGAATTAGCATTCGGACATCGGCTTGGGCCATTGGCCGCACGACTCTGGGGGGGCTGGCGATCGCCGCGGTGACGGCGATGACCCTGGCTGCGTCGGCAGCCGCGGCGGACAAGGTCCGCCTGGGCACCGAGGGCGCCTATCCGCCGTTCAACCAGATCGACGCGGACGGCAAGCTGATCGGCTTCGACATCGACATCGGCAACGCACTGTGCGCCCAGATGAAGGCGGAGTGCGAATGGGTTACCCAGGACTGGGGCGGCATCATCCCGGGCCTGCTGGCCAGGAAGTACGATGCCATCATCGCCTCTATGTCCATTACCGAGGAGCGCAAGAAGGCGGTGGCATTCACCGACCGCTACTACTCCAACAACCTGCGCTTCGTCGCCAAGAAGGGCTCCACCATCGACATCTCCGACCTCAAGGGCATGTCGGTGGGCGCCCAGCGCGCCACCATCAGCGCCAGCTATCTGGAGGACAACTACAGCAGCGACGTGGACATCAAGCTTTACGACACCCAGGAGAACGCCTATCTGGACCTCTCCGCCGGTCGTGTCGACGTGGTGCTGGCCGACATGCTGGTGAACTGGGACTGGCTGAAGTCCGACGCCGGTCAGGGTTTCGACTTCGTCGGCCAGTCGGTGGAGATCGATGACCGCATCGGTATCGCCCTGCGCAAGGGCGACGCCGACCTGGCGAAGCGGTTCAACGAGGCGATCGCGGCGATCCGCGCCGACGGCACCTACGACAAGATCAACGCCAAGTACTTCCCGTTCTCGATCTATTGACCGAGCCTCAAACCGGACGCCGGGCCCCGCGCGCTGACCGCCCGCGGGTCCGGCGACGGCGCGGCCCATGATCGACCTGCACGGCTTCGAAGACCAGCTGCTGCTCGGCGCATGGATGACCGTGCGCCTGGCGCTCGGCTCCATGGCCCTGGGACTGGTCCTGGGGCTGCTGGGAGCCGTCGCCAAGCTGTCCGGCAACCGGTTCGCGCGGATGGCGGCGGAGGCCTACACCACCGGCGTCCGCGGCGTTCCGGAGCTGCTGGTGGTGCTGATCATCTACTTCGGTTCGTCGGGCCTGCTGACCACCGTGGCCGGCTGGCTGGGGCATGACGAATTCGTCGAGCTGAGCCCCTTCGCCGCCGGCGTGCTGGCCCTGGGCCTGACCTTCGGCGCCTACGCCACGGAGGTGTTCCGCGGCGCCATCCTGGCCAGCCCCAAGGGCCAGGTGGAGGCCGCCCGCGCCTACGGCATGGGCGGGTGGCTCACCTTCCGCCGCATCGTCCTGCCGCAGGTGTGGCGCATCGCCCTGCCCGGCCTCGGCAACCTGTTCCTGGTGCTGCTCAAGGATACCTCGCTGGTCTCGGTGATCGGACTGGAGGAGCTGTTGCGCGAGTCCGCCATCGCCGTGGGCTTCACCAAGGAGCCGTTCACCTTCTACCTGGCCGCGGCGTTCATCTATCTGGCGATGACGGTGGTGACGTCGGCGGCGCTGTACGGGCTGGAGCGACGCGCCCAGCGCGGCATCCCCAAGGCGACGGGCTAGGACGGCGGAATCGATGAACTTCGAGGTCATCATCGACAACCTGCCGCGGCTCCTGGAGGGGACGCTGCTGACCATCGAGCTGGTGGCCCTGGGGCTGGTGGTGGGCGGGCTGATCGCCCTGCCGACGGCGCTGGCGCGGGTGTCCGAGCACTGGTGGCTGCGGGTGCCGGCCTATCTCTACATCTTCTTCTTCCGCGGCACGCCGCTGCTGGTGCAGATCTTCCTGGTGTACTACGGCCTCGGGCAGTTCGACTGGGTGCGCGAGGGCCCGCTGTGGCCGGTGCTGCGCCAGGCGTACTGGTGCGCCATCATCGTCTTCTCGCTGAACACCGGCGCCTACACGGCGGAGATCCTACGCGGCGCCATCGAGGCGGTACCGCGCGGCGCGGTGGAGGCGTCCCGCGCGCTGGGCATGTCCACCGCGCTGGCCTACCGGCGGATCATCCTGCCGCAGGCGTTCCGCATTGCCATGCCCGCCTACGGCAACGAAGTGATCCTGATGCTGAAGGGCAGCGCGCTGGCCAGCACCATCACGCTTCTGGACCTCACCGGCATGGCGCGGACCATCATTGCCCGCACCTACATGCCGGTAGAGATCTTCTTGACCGCCGGCGTCATCTATTTGCTGCTGACGCTGGTGTTCACCCGCGCCTATCGGCTGCTGGAGGCCCGTGCCCATCGCCACCTGGCGGACGCTCGGTGAGGCCCCCGGTGACACCCCCGGTGACGCCGTAGACCGCGATCGGGCGGCCGGAGCGGCCGCGGATTTCCACGTCGTCGCGGATCAGGCCGGCCACGTCCAGCCCGGCGAGCCGCGCCACGTCCTCCGACAGCACCACGGGCACGTCCAGGCGCTTGGTTTCCGCCTCCAGCCGGGCGGCGATGTTGATGGCGTCGCCGATGGCCGAGAAGTTGGGCGCCGACGGCGGCCCCATGGTGCCGACGATGGCCACCCCGGCGTGGATGCCAATGCCCATCCGCAGGGGCTCGCTGAGCTCGCTGGTCAGCGAGCGGTTCAGCCGTTCCAGCCGGCGCAGCATCTCGTCGACGCCGCGCAGTGCCGCCCGCGCCCCCTGTTCGGCGGAGCTGTCGGTACCGTACAGCGCCATCAGGCCGTCGCCGGTGAACTGCGCGTAATGACCGCCTGTGGCGTGCAGCGCGGCCTGATCTGGCAGGCGAGACGCACCTCCGCCTCGGCGTGGATGCGGGCCAGCGCGTCGCGCTCCACGCCCTCCGGCGGCGGCAGGTCGTCGAGACCGTCGCCGACCCGGACCCGACAGGTGGTGCAGCGGCCACGGCCGCCGCACACGCTGGCGTGGGGGATGCCCGCCACACGCAGGGCTTCGAGAACGGTCTGGCCCAGCGGCACGGTCAGGGTGCGGTCCGGCGGATATTGCAGCCGGTAGGCGCCGGCGCGATTGCGCATCAGCCGGCGCACCTGCCGCGCGGCGAGGATAGCGAGCAGGGCGGCGGCCATCCCGCCGAGGATCATCGGCTCCAGCGCCTTGAGGATCCCATCGAGGTCCGGCGGGGCCGACATGCGCTGGGCGAACAGCCGCTCCACCCAGGTAGGATCGGTCGCCAGTTGCGCCACGTCGGCCGTGGCGCGGAAGTATCCGAGCAGGCCGAGAACCGGGACCAGCAGCGCCATGGCGTAAAGGGTCGGCACCGCCTTCGGGTACCACGGTTTCAGCCGCAGCCAGAAGTGCAGGCCCACCACCAGGTGCAGCCACACCACGAGAACGAGCGCCGTCTGCTTGACCAGCGACCACGGGCCGCCAAGCCAGATGGCGGTCAGCACGTAGGGATAGGTGATGTCGTAGCCCAGCAGCTCCGACGTGGCGCGGGTGCCTATTGCATGGGTCATGATCAGCGGCGGGATGGCGATGCCGAGCCCGAGCTGGGCAAGCTGCCACCGCGGCAGCCGCAGATGGCTGCGGCGATACACTGCCTCCAGGGCCAGCACCGCATGCAGGGCCAGCGACCCGAACAGCAGCACGCCGCCGACGGCGTTGCCCCACACCGCCGACATGACCCGGCGCATGGCCTCCATGGCGTCGAGCGAGATCAGGCCGAGAGCATGATTGATCAAGTGTGGGATCACGTAGGCGGCGATGATCAGACCCGTCGCCAGCCGCAGTTTCTGTGTCATCGCCCTCCTGTGATCACCGGGTCTCTGTCGTCCGCGTCGAGAGGGATATGGGGCGCGGCGTCCCGCGGCAGAAGCCCGGTCAGCCGCGGGTCCTCGATCTCTACCGTCTCGCTGCGGAACCGTCGGAAACCGGCATCCTCATAGAAGACCAACGCGCCGGGGTGGTCCTCGGTGCAGGTGTGCAGCCACACCCGGCGCGGCTGCGACGCCCAGGCGTCGATCAGGGTGCGGTGCAGGAAGAACCGGCCGAGGCCCATGCCGATGACGTCCGGGACCAGTCCGAAATAGACGATCTCCACCTCGCCGGGCTGTCGGCGGTCCAGTTCCGAATAGCCGGTGAAGCGTCCGTCCACCGAGAGGCGCCGTACCTCTACCCGCGGATTGGCCAGGAGCGCCGCGAAGTCGGCGTCGGCCATAGTCAGCCGCTCGCACCACAGCCACGGCTCGCCCACCTGCCGATAGAAGGCGCGATAGTCCGCCACGCTCACGTCCGGCAGCGCCTCGATGGCGACACCGGCCACAGGCGGCTGAGGATCGAGGGGCTGTCCCTCGTCCCACGGCGGGGCGTGCATTTCCAGGTAGGTGATGACGGAACGCAGCCGTCCCGGCGGCGCCTGATTCACAGGCACTCCATGAAACGCACCGCCTCCCCCGAGGGCTCGCCGAGCAACTGGCCCTCGCGCATCACCACCCGCCCGCCGACCACGGTGATCATGGGCCAGCCCGTGCACCGCATGCCGTCGAAGGGCGTCCAGCCGCATCGACTGGCGATCCACTGGTTGGTGATCATCCGCTGATGCTTAAGATCAACGACGGTGAGGTGGGCGCCGTAGCCCACGGCGATGCGGCCGCGGCCGGCGATACCGTAGATCCGCGCAGGGCCGGCGCTGGTTAGGTCGATGAACCGCTCCAGGCTGATGCGGCCGCGCGCCACGTGCTCCAGCATCACCGGCACCAGGGTCTGCACGCCGGGCATCCCCGAGGGAGTGTTCGGGTAGGGCCGCTTCTTCTCCTCGCGGGTATGGGGCGCGTGATCCGAGCCGACGCAATCGACAATGCCCGCCGCCACGGCCTGCCACAGCGCCCGACGGTGGCTGTCGTCGCGAATCGGCGGGTTCATCTGAGCAAAGGTCTCCAGCAGCTCGTAGCACTCAGGCGCCGCCAGCGTCAGGTGCTGCGGCGTGACCTCCACCGTGGCCAAGTCCCGATGATCGCGCAGCAGCATCATCTCGTCCGCGGTGCTGACGTGCAGCACGTGGACCCGCCGCTTGACGCCCTCCGCCAGCGCCAGCAGCCGGCGCGTAGCGATCACTGCCGAGTCCACGTCCCGCCAATCGGCATGCTGGCTGGGCTCGGCGCCGCCCTCAACGATGGTGAACCGGTCACGCAGGCGCCGCTCGTCCTCGCAGTGGACGGCCATACGGCGGCTGCCGTTGGCCAGCACCTGGGCGACGCCGGCGTCGTCGGCCACCAGCAGGTCGCCGGTGGAGCTGCCCATGAACATCTTGACCCCGGCACAGGACGGCAGCCGTTCCAGAGCGCCCAACGATTCCGCGTTCTCCGCCGTGGCGCCGACGAAGAAGGCCATGTCCACCCAGGCCCGTCCCTTGGCCCGCTGCGCCTTGTCCGCCAGATCGGCGGCGGTGATGGTGGCGGGGCTGGTGTTTGGCATCTCGAACACTGCGGTGACGCCGCCGAGCGCCGCCGCCGCCGTGCCGGTGCCGAAGTCCTCCTTGTGTTCCGGGCCCGGCTCGCGGAAATGGACCTGCGAATCGATGACACCGGGCAGCACGTGCAGGCCGGAACAGTCGATGGTTTCCGCCGCCGGTCCGCCCGAGAGATCGCCGATCATTGCGATCCGCCCGTCGCGCATACCGACGTCAGTCTCGGCCAGGCCGCCCGGCGCAGCAACCGTGCCGCCCGTAAGAATCAGATCAAAGGCCTCGGACATCCCCGCCCCTCCCGCCGGCGTGAGGGGACCGCCGGTCTGGTTCAACGGCGGAGGTTATAGCGGTAACGGCCGGCAGCGACCAGAGGACGGCGGAGTTGCGGAGAGCGCCGGCGGGGAATCAGGCTCGGGCAAACGTCGGTTCGCGACCGATCGTCGCCAGGGCGGCGAGCAGGCCGTCGAGGAATTCGCTTACTGTCAGGCCCCAGGAATCAAAGCCTGTCGCCACATAGGAGCCCGGCCCAGCCTTCGACACGGTCACATACATGGGCCGCCGCCCGTCGACGGTGATGGTGACGACATCCCCGCCCTGGTCCCGCCGGCGGCGTTCCCACGCCAGCCACTGTGGGGTTTCCGCGACGCGGTCGGAAACCTCGGCCAGCTCTTCGTCGGTGAACGCGTGTTCAGGCACGATCCGGTCCAAACCATTTCTACCAACCAACGGATCATCAATTTTTACCCTGGGTTGTTGTGCAGTGCAGTGACGAGAGTCACGCGTCCCGCATATTAAGCGAATCAGGCGCTTTCCGACCGCGCCGCTGCCGCCAATCGCCCACAATCTCGCCAACTTCGTGCGGACGCTGGTGATTTTGCGACGCGCGCGCCGCATAGGCGAATAGGCGATGAGGAGGACGACATGCGCGAGTATAAGATCCCCACGCAGAAGCTGAACTTCTATGGCCTGTTCACGGTCACCATCAGCGGGACGGTCGCCGTCGACTATCCAGACGCGCACATCACGATTCTGGCACAGGCCACACGCTGCAAGGACAAGACCTACAAGCTGAGTCTGGCACCCGACCGCGGCAAGTAGAGCGATCAGCAGACCAAACGGTGGACCATGTTCAAGTATCCGGTCACCGTCCGGCTGACCATCGACAAGGCCGCGCCCAAATTTGTCAAAGCCGAGGTGCTGGGCAAGAAGTCAGGCAAAAAGCAGAAGGTGTTTTGGCACGATACCTTCGACATGTACGACCCGTATCAGACACGCAAGGTCGAGATGTTCGCGCAGCCGGCGTTCATCGAACCCATCAAGAGCAACGCCGATCACACCTATGCGGTCGGCTACGACAACGGCGGCAAGCGGAAATACCTGTGGCCCTGTGGCGGCGACCACGACGAGAACCAGCGGTCGATCGGTACCGGCGAAGCCTTCCAGCCGGAATGTGACTGCCTGTCACAGATGCGCGTCGACCCGCTGACCCATGGCCTCGCCGGCGTCCGTTATGGCTATGACGGGGTCTGCCACCAGGCCACTAACCGGATCGTTTGTCCGGCCGGCTTGGAAGTGCGCGACGCCAAGGGTTACATGACGAAAGGCTGGAAGTATCTGACCTACACGCTGTACGGACGCCTCGGCATCAAGCACAAGTCCGGCCTCGCCAAATGGGAACGCATCAAGACCGGTTGCCTGACGAAGACATACCCGCGGTGCTCCGAAGATGTCACGCTGCTGACTCATCCCGACGATCACGAGGGCCTGACCCAGAGCCACGTGGACCACATCCAGGCACGCGTTGAGAAGGCGCGCAAGGCTATGGGCGAAATCTATGCCCGGCTGGCCGGCGGCCGGCTAACCCCGCAGGAATACGCGGACGCCATGAACGGCCACATTAACACGTTCAAGAATGACCTAGTTCCGGTCCTCGGAGCCGATCTTCACAGCGCAATCTTCGAGGAGGTGGCCGACGAGGACGTGGTCGTGGTGATTCCCCACATGGCGGAGCGTGTCTTCGCCAAGGGCGTTCCCGACGACATCTAGCGGGCTGCGACCGCTACTTATGCCGTAGCAGCGCGGCACCCCCTACAGCGGTGCCCAAAGCACCCGGCCGCATTGCCAGCAGAGCTGGTAGTCGGAGCTTTTCTCGGTGTACGCCTCGGCCCAGTGCGGATCGTCGTTCTGGTGGGCCGCCGGTTCGTCCACCACGGTGACGGTATGCCCGCAGTCGCCGCAGCGGCTCGCAGCCGAGCGATGATTTGCCTTGTTCACGTGAAACCTCCGTGGACGCACCTAGTGTCCCCAATCCGAAGTTCGACGAATTCGGGACCAGCGCTTTTCGAACTTCGGATTCAAGTGGACACTAGATAAATCATTGATTCTAGTGTGGTAAACGGATCGGAAGTTCGCAAACACGGCATTGGTAGATTTCATGCGAACTTCCGATCCACCACACTAGGGCAGCGTCGCTTTTCCATACTGGTAGCGTGATTGCAAACGCCCCGCAATATGGTTTGATCCGCCGCTGGTCGGTCGTTCTGCGGAAAACTTAGGCATATGTGACAGGCGTCACATGAAAGGGCCCGAACGTGCTCACATAATGGTCAGACTAAGGCGGCACCTTGGCGGTGCAACCATCGAGCCAAGGGGAGCCGCGCCACACGGCCCTTGGCCGAGAAGGAACCCGGGTCATGAAGACCACCGCACTGGCCCTGACGATTGCTTGTCTCGCGGCGTTTGCTCACCCTGCGGCGGCCGAAGAAGACGCGCCGGAGCAGCCCACCTCGGTCTGCGGCGACCGGACGGAGATCATCAATACCCTGCGCAACAGCTACGCCGAACAGCCGCGTGCCATGGGGTTGGCCGGCAACGGCGCCATGGTGGAGCTGTTCATTTCCAAGGCCGGCTCTTGGACCATCCTGGTGACCCGACCCACCGGCGTCGCCTGCATGGCCGCCGCGGGCCAGCACTGGGAAGAGCTGGTGGCCGAGAAGTCCGGCATTTAGAGCCCATTCAATTACCTTAGAATGGGCACTAGAGCGGGTTCAATTTATACCGGGTCATAACCTGTATTGACGAAGTAGTTGAGGCATTCGTCGGATTCGAAGGTTTCGATGGCGTCGGCGATGGCGTCCCAGAGATCGGGGATGGTTCGTGCCGC
>Ga0209780_1000089_pt1 | contig 39508 bp, 36 predicted proteins | sample WorMetexBAHAMAS2_FD_187384 | JGI IMG/M metagenome (GOLD analysis project Ga0209780, IMG submission 187384) | Marine gutless worms symbiont microbial communities from Max Planck institute for Marine Microbiology, Germany - Inanidrilus exumae... | ecosystem: Host-associated > Annelida > Digestive...
CGTTGGTCATTTTGGAGATAGAATGGCTCATATTCATTATTATATCAATAGCTTAATTTATAACAGGACGGCATTTTAGCCGAAAAAAACAGAAAAATCACCCTCGTGACCCCGGGCACGAATCGGGGTTACGGGACAGGCTCATATGACATTCACTCTACAACATCCCCAACTTTTTCTTTTCAAACGGTGATTATGGAAGAACCTACTGTTTCTGTCGTGATTCCAGCCTACAATGAGGCGGAGAGTATCGGGGAGATTGTATCCCGTATCCGGAGTCTATATCCGGATTTCGAAGTGATCGTCATTGATGACGGTTCCACAGACGGTACCGCTCAAAAGGCGGATTCGGCCGGCGCCACGGTGTATCCCCATCCGTACAATATCGGCAATGGCGCAGCGATAAAAACCGGTATTAAAAACGCCGGCGGAGATATCCTGGTGTTTATGGATGGCGACGGGCAGCACGATCCGGAAGACATCGCCGTGCTGCTGCGATTTCTTCCAAAGTATGACATGGCGGTAGGCGCCCGATCGATCAGGGATCAGGCATCACTTCAGAGGGCCCTGGGAAATATGGTCTACAACCGCTTTGCCTCCTACGTGGCCAAGTTTCCCATCGAGGATCTCACCTCGGGGTTTCGCGCCGTCAAGGCATCCGTGGCCCGCCAGTTTATCCATCTGCTGCCCAACACATATTCTTACCCGACCACGCTGACCCTTGGCGTGCTGAGAAGCGGCCTGAGCGTCAAGTATGAACGCATTGAAATCCACAAGAGGAACCAGGGGCACAGCAAGGTCAGTATCGTTCGTGACGGGGTCCGCTTTTTCATGATCATTACCCGGATCTGTACCCTCTTTTCCCCGTTGCGCGTGTTTCTGCCGGTCAGTTTTCTCATGTTTGTCCTCGGGTTGGCCCGTTATATCCACTCGTTTGTCACCCAGGGCCGATTTACGAATATGAGTGCGCTGCTGTTTGTCACCTGCGTGGTGATCTTCATGATGGGTCTGGTTTCCGAACAGATTACTCAAATGCGGTACGAGCGCCGAGCGTGGCCCCGGAAGGTGCGGAAGTTATCCTCCGAAGCCTACAGGCAGCCGGATGCGCGGGACCAATGAGTCCTCATATCCTGTTTATCAGCCGGAACTATCCCCCTCAGGTCGGCGGACTCGAGCAGTTCAGCTACAATCTGATTCGACCTTTCGAGGCGAAGGGGCAGGCGCGTAAGATCGTGCTTGCCAGAGGCCGCCGCCATCTCGCGTGGTTTTTCCCCCATGCTCTCATACGGGCCGTTTTTCTGATCCGGACGTTGGGTCTCCGGCGGGTCCATTTGTGTGACGCTCTGCTGGCCCCGATCGGCGTCGCACTGAAAGAATTGACCACCGCCCGAATCACGGTGACGGTGCACGGGCTTGACGTCATCTACCCGAACCCTCTGTACCAGGGCCTTGTTCCCCGCTGTGTCTCCCGTATGGACGCGGTGGTGTGTGTGAGCCGTGCCACCCGCGCTCTTTGCCTGGATCGGGGCGTTTCACCGGACAAATGCCGGGTCATCCCGAATAGTGTCGATACGGCCGCTTTACACGCCCCTCAACCTCGCCGCCGCAGCAGAGAAGCCGTTGCTTCAACCTGGAATCTTTCCTTGGAGGGTAAGACGCTGCTGATCACGGTCGGCCGGTTGATCGAACGGAAAGGTGTGGCATGGTTTACGGCCTATGTGATGCCGCGTCTCGATAATCACTACGTATACGTCATTGTCGGGGACGGCCCCGAGGCATCCACAATCCGTCAGATGATCGTCGACAGGGGATTGGAGGGCCGGGTTCGACTCACCGGACGTTTGACGTCGGGAGCGCACAATCAACTGCTCCAGGCCGCCCATATGTTCATCATGCCCAATATTCAGATTCCCGGCGATTTTGAGGGTTTTGGCATCGCGGTCCTCGAGGCCGGCTGTTGTGGCTTGCCGGTGGTCGCCAGTGATATCGAGGGGTTGACGGATTCGGTCATCCACGGGAAGACGGGATATCGTGTTGCTGAAAGAGACGCGGAGGGTTTTCGGAAGGCGATCGAAGGTATGAGCCTTCCCCGGGAAGACATCAGACGCGTTGTTAAAGAGCGCTTTGACCGGCGTGTCGTCCATGAGATGTACCGACAGTTTTTTAAACTGCCGGATTCAGGTTAACCCGGGGGCTATTCCGACAATTGCATGAAATCTTTTCAGCGGCCATGAAAGCCTCCATTTCGAACAATGTCCGGGCTAGCGTTTCTGGAGGAGAAAAACATAGGTCGGCATCAACCAGCAGGCGGCGCGATAGGCGATCCTGCCTGCGGCCTGCTTCAGGGATCCACTCCGGCAGACATCGGTGGCGGCAAATTTTTCCGGATCGTCAATGATCCTACCCGTGTAATCGATCAGACGAAACGGACGCACCAGCCGCTTCAGTTCCCAATAGGTGAGATGGTTTTCATCATACGTGTCTCCCCGGCGCAGGAGCTGGAGATACCGATGGGCAACCGTTTTCGGCAGAACAGAGAGCATCGGCAAGCGATAGTGGGGTTCCATCCATCGCAAACGATTCCCGGCAGCAAAGAAGCATATCCCCTGAGGCCTCAGCACCCGGTGAATCTCACCCATCATCTTCCGGGCATTGGTCACGTGTTCATACACATGGGCGCATAGCAGAATGTCGAAACTTTCATCGCGGAAGGGCAGATACAGCGCGTCGGCCATGGCATAATCCGAATTCGATTGCCGATGGTCCAAAGCGAATCGGACGGCTCCGGGATCGATATCCGTACCGATGATCCACTGAAAACGGTGCGCCATGTAATTGGTCATGATTCCGGCGGAGCAGCCGAGATCCAACACACGCTTCGTTTCCAGATGTCCGTCGAACCAATCCGACAATACCGCCAGGACCTTTCTGGCCTTCTGCTGCCGCTGACCTTCGTTATACACGTTTTCCGCCAACCATTCCGAATATGCAGGTTTCATGACCTTATCCCGAAAATTGCATGAAATCTTTTCAGCAATTGGTTAAAAAAAAGAAAAATCAGGGTGTTATCGTAAATGTGGGCCTCTTCAGGGAGAATGCAATTTGTTATGTTCAAAATTTGCAGAACAGCCTGAAAAGATTTCACCCTTTGGGCCAAACGGAGACTTTCATGGCCGGCGTTATTCGAGGTTCGCGGTAGATGGACTACAGCTTCACCTCGAAGTGCCTTGGCCATAAAAGTCTCCATTTGGTGCAATGTCCAGGCTAGAGAAGCCCTCCTTGCTGGGGTTCATGGGTGCCGAGACCCTTCCATCACTGCAGAGAACAGCACCTCATAGGCGCGCACCATCTGTCGCTGGGTAAAGTCGCCATGGACTTTTTTCCGGTTATATTCCCCCATGGCCCGGCGCAACTCCGGAGTCTTGACCAGCCGGGTAATTTTCTCTCCGAAGTCTTCCACATGGCCCACCGGACAGAGAAAGCCCCCTTCACCGGAATCAACCAACTCCGGGATGGAAGAGCAATGGCTGGCCACCACGGGAAGAGCACACGCCATGGCCTCGGCGACGGCGAGACCAAATCCTTCCCGCACGGTTGGCATGAGTAGAATGTCCATACGGCGATACACCTCCGGCATCGTTTCATATGGGATGTGCCCCAATGGTCGTAGCGCGGGGTGAGGGGGAAGACGATGACGGGTGCGCAGGCCGCCTGTATAGTAAATGCATGCATTTGAAGGGATGTTGTTCGCAATGTCAATGAGCCACTGGGCACCTTTACGCCGCGTCAGGTTACCGGAGAACAGGATATGGCACGCTTTTCGGTGATGGAAAGGTTCGACCGCCGGCTTAAATCGTTGGGTGTCGATGCCATTGTAAATGATCGATATCGGCCCTTGAAACCCGATCTCCTCGCGCACGAGGTGCGCCAGAAAACGGCTCACCGCCGTTACCGCCGTCGCCCGTTTGAGTGCCGACCGGGTCGAGGGAAGCAGAATGAATCGGTAGTAAATCTGCTGGAGTATTGAACTGTAAGCGGACATGTATCGATCCAGCACGTAGTTGTGAAACGTAATCACCGACGGCAGTCCCTGTCTCTGGAAAAACGGGGCGCTATCCGGCGTGGTGTGCAGCAATCGCATATCTTTCGCATTCGGATCCCGGGAAAGCCCTATCGGCGCCATGGCCCGCATTGGATGATACCCGGCAAGTCGATATCCGGGAATCTGCTCGGAGAGTATGCGATGCACAATGAATGCCCCACCTCCGCGGGCCATGGGGCTATATATGGTGCCGATGTGAGTCATTTCCGCTCCGGGCACGAAAGGTCACTGAAACGATTGAAATCCGGTGACCGGTATCGTTGATGGTCGGATTATCCACCATAAATCGTATAGAATTTTCCTTTCAGAAATCCCATGCCGCTTTTCATGGCAGCGAAATATTTTGTGAATCCGATATACAGAAGAAGACGCTGAGAAAACGGCAGTCCGTGGTCCATTATGAATACCCGGAAATATCGACCCATGGCGGTCAACAGGTCTGAGGGGGGTGTCGCCGGAGGTTGCGGTGCAGGCAGCGCCGGAAGGGGAGTATGTTCAATGGCGGAAAACAGGCGCCGAGCGGATACCTGGCGCTGGTGCCGAAGGGCGATAAACACCATGGAATCGAGATAACGGTTTTTGTGTCCGTATTCGGCATCCGGCCGCAAGGCACCGTCGACGAAATGGGCATGCTCGAAGATAACCTCGCTAAGGAAGAACATCCGGTTATGGCCCATGTGCCGCAGCCGCAGAAAAACATCGTAAAGGTGCTGATCAATATGGAGGGCATCATAGCCCATGGGATAGGGATCCGCCAGGATTTCACAGGTACGACGAGAGAGAATCGGGAAGGTACACATCTTTCCACGGGATTCCATGTCTTCGGGATAGGCCAGGAAAATGCCGTCCGAAATGGTCCGGGTGAAGTCTCGTATCCGGTTGTCCCACCACGGGGTTCGAACGACCAGGTCGTCGTTCATGAGTACCATGATGTCCCCTGTGGCCCGTTGCAGGCACTCGGTATTATAAGCCCCCATGGTGGCCCGCGGACCGACGATTTCAACGATGTCTATCGCCCCGGCGCGCAAGCCGCGACTTTCGGAATCATCATCATCCACACGAAGGATAATTTCCACATGCTCCGGTTCGGCGGTGTGTACGGTCAGACTTTGAAACAGCCGCCGCAGTAAATGGGGCCGATCCCGGGTCGGGAGGAGCAGCGATATCTTTGCCGGATGTTTGATAGACATGGTCGAACCTTTAGCCCGGACATTGCAACGTTCGGGTCAGGGATGAACAGCGCTTTACGGGCCGCCTCTTATCGATATTTATCCAGGTATTCCGGGCCCACCGGGGGCCTGCCTCTCATTCTGCGATAGGCGTTTCGCACCTGCAGATAGGATGTTTCACCAAACCAGCTCAGCACTCTGGGCATCAGCTTCCATTGCAGGGCGGTGAGCCAGACCTCAGACCAGAACTTTCCATGCAGGATGAATCGGCGCCACCTGGAAAGGCCTCGGGAATTGATGGGATGCGCGTACTGTTCTTCGAAGCTCGTCCCCACCCGTCGTCCCTGCATACGGATTCGGAATATTTCCGGATTTTCTTTTTTCGGCAGCAATCTGCCGGAAGTAAACGCCTCTACCGCTGTCAACGCGTGGCCATCGATGTGCGGGTAAGCCTTTTCGCGGGCCATTTCCCAGGAAAATTTCTGATGGTATGTCGCCGGTGGATCCGGATGGGAGAAATGCCAGAGGGCCACGGATGGATCGTGCCACACTTCCGGTATCCCGGCATTGACCATACGCCACCCGAGATCATAGGGACCACACATATACCCTCTGTAAGAGCGGTGTTCGTCGAAACCGCCAAAACGGAAGGCGTCTTCCCGGGGTACGGTCATGCAGGCCCCGACATTAGGCCAGAGATCCGCCCAAGGGTAGTCATCGAGTTGTTCAGTGCGAACCAGTTCATCGGGGTACAGGGCCGGAGAACGCCACTCATAGTGCATGAGCACCAGAGATTTGGGCTGGGCGTGTCCGTTGTCCAGCTCAAACGAGCTGAGCAGGGACTGGATAAAATTGCCTGGGAACACGGCGTCGCTGTCGCACACCGTCACCAGCTTTCCCCGGGAATGGAGCAGGCCGATGTTATACCCCAAGTGCTTGTGGTAGAGTCCCCTCTGTCCGCAGGTGATCATGGTATCGGATTTATCCAGTGCCACATCGACCACCCGGTCATAGAGTTCCACCCAGATGATTTCATACCGGTTCCGGTCCACATTTTGTCGATTCAGCCAGTCCAGGGTGTGGAACTGTTCTCGACAGGACCAGTCGAGCAGGACCAAGGAGACCAACGGGGGCGTATCCGATGGATTGGACTTGTGGACGGTGATGTTTTGGTTCAAAAGCCTCATCCTGTGATTGGGGATCCCTGGGAACCATCAGCCGCATCCGGTTCCCAAAGATCTCCAGGTAAGATCATTCTAAGTTTTGCCGGAAAACGTTCTTTTCAAAAACTTGACCATGAGTCGGTACCAGCTACCCAAAATAATGGTGTTTCGCGAAGACTGTAGTGATTTTGTCGAAAAGAATCGGTTTGGATCAATAGTTGTTAAGTCGATGGGTTCCGGTGATTCCGGAACTACGAAAAACCGGTCTTGATATTTCACGATGTTGTGACGTGAAAAATTCTGCTCCACGGTGATCGGTGTGTCGGAGAACTCCGTTTCGGAAAAACGGAGTGGACGGCGCCGGAACTCGTCGATTCTTCCGGAGAAGAGGGGAGTTTCGCCGCCAGGGTCACATGCATAGCCCAGGAGCTCCATAAAGTCCTGGGGGAGATTGAAAAACCGATCCATCGCCGCTTCCGGGAATTCCGTCCGGAATTCTCCGATTTGTCCCTTATGAAACGTCGGGCTGTCTTCCCGGTACAGTTGGCTGGAGATGGTTTCCGGTTGTCCCGGCACCTGCAACTTCAATTGGATCGACCAGATCAATCGTGCCAGTAGATCCGAGGCTCCCCCGCCGCGGGGACCGATGAGCTCTTCAAAGGAAACAGGAATGACATTGGGAAACTCCAGCCAGGCGATGAACTCACCGACGCGATCGCGGATGCTCCCCAGCAGCCAGGGATCGTCGATTAACGCCAGAAGCCGTTCCTCGAAGGATCGGTTCTGGAGATATCCGGCGAAAGCGGTCTTCCCGTCCCGGTGATAGTAATTCGCCTCGGACACCAGGATGTCCAGGGGATTCCGGTAGATGAACAGGGCCGGAGAGCGCATAAACGGATGGTCCCGGTTTCCGAACGGTGAACGGCTGACGGTGTCGTTGAAAAAGTGGCGGGCCGAGGTATGGGAATTGGAATGTTCCACGCAGTACCAGGTTTCGGGCCTCGGGTTGTCCGGACAAACCACCCCCGGCCGGTAACCGAGCACCTCGGCCAGACGGTAGAGAAGATGGGTACCGCTTTTGGGGATGGAGATAAGAAACAGAGGGTGATGCGTGTAGACATCCGTGGTGACCGGTGACACGACCGATGTGTCCATATCGTCGACCTGGTCCATGAGCAAGGCGGCCACTGTTTTCGGGTCAGACGCACAGACGACCACAAGGTCTGTTTTTGTGTCCTTTTCTGCGAGCGTTACGGGCCATTGCAGGGGGCGTTCCACTTCGTTATGAAGCACACAGAGATTCGGTGCCTGAACTCCCGAGGTGTCCAATCGCTCTGCCAGGGACTCGGCAAACCGGTTGTAGGGACGAAGAAGAAGGGTGCTTGCCCCGGACAATATGCGTTGGGTGCAGGTCTCGTGAAAGGCATCCGTGTCTCGTGAGACGATGATGAGTTCCTGGGTCGTCATGTTGCGTACCGGTTGTAAAGTTGTGTGATCTCCGCATTTATGGGTTCGAGGCATCTTTCAACGGCATCCATGAATCCCCGGAGGAGGGCTTCGTCTTTGATGGAAGAGCGTTCAATGTCGACCAGGCCGTTTCCGGTATAGCTGACAAAGTCGTACTTGTCGGAGCGGAAATTGGACTTGTTGAACGCAAACATGAACAGGTCCCGGTCCTCGATTTCATCCCAGATCTTCCCTTTCTTGACGTAATCTGCCACACGTTTCTGAAACGGGGTGTAGTCGCCGGGGTTCAGGTATTCAATAGGCCCGTAGTCCAGGGCCTGGATGTAGGGTTCCATTCCCCGGCTCTTGATGATCTCCAGGTGCTCGTTTAGCAAATGATTCTTCCAATCTCCGATAATCCCTTTTCGGAAATTATGTCGGTGGGCGGCGGTCTGGTTTTTGAACTTCATGTCGTCCCACATGTGTTCCGCCTGTTTTTCAGAAATCGACAAACCGGCCCTTTCTGAAATATTACCGATGGTGGCGGCCGGACGGGTAATCAGATCTTCCCAACGCATGATATGGTATTGATCCATGACCGGAAGAAATGCATCCAGGTATTCTTTGAGAGGATTGATCAATCCATCGATAAAATTCAGGTCGGTCAGTTTGTAGAGCCCGAGCATGGAGCGGACATCTTCACTGTCGGCATGGATGTGGTAGTCAATGTAATCGCCGGTCAACGCATTCAATGAAAACGTGGCGGAGTTGAGCATGTCCAGCGGGTTTCGGATCGACGCGAATTTCATGTGGGGCGCGTAGTATTCCTCCTGCAGCCATCGATCCGGATGGCTGTGGGAGTGGATCACCCGGTCGTAGTCCATCGCCACTTTGGGAATCGATAGTATGGCCAGAAAATCCCCCCACTGTTTCACGCCGATATACTTACGAACCGAGGCCATATCCTGCCGATCGCTTCGAAGCCATTTCGGGCCGCCCACCAGATGACGAAACTCCGGAGATACCACGACCCGGTCCGGGTCGATATGCTTCCGAAAGTAATCTTCCAGGGCCGTGTAGATCTGATCCGATGCCCGGGGAATGTATTCATGGAGGGCATCCTGAAATGGGTTGGGGCGAAACCGCCGCCGTTCGAGGAGCCGGGTGAGGATTGAAATCAACAACGTGAACCCGCTGCGCGGGGCGCCGACCACCAGCAAACGAGGTGCCTCTCGGAACCTGTAATTCGCTAGATGCTTCAAGAAGATGAGGGGTGTCATCATAGACTCCAAAAATGATCCATGGCTCATCAATTCCGCCATTGTCTATCCGTCTCCATCATCGTTCCACATCGAATCGGCGGAACCGATCAAGTCTTGCTGGAAATAGTTTACCTTATCGTTAATATCGATGGCGTCCGAGTTAAGACAAAATCGATAGTAATCGCAGGTCATGCAATCGCTAGGATTCGTAACGATATGCTGCCGAGTGCGGCGGGCTTGTTCTCCGTTCCAGATATCTTCCAAACTCCTTCGGTAAAGGTTTCCAATGGTGAAGCGATAACAGAGCTGAACATCCCCATTGGAAAGTATTTTTGCGAATGTGAAGGGCGAGAGGCAATTGACTTTTAAATCCGGATGACTTCCTTTTTGAAAATGATGGCCCGGATTGAAATACGGTCTTGCTTGAGGGTTGTCTGATTGTACTTGATGGTCGATTATGTTGTTGGGATATGTTTTCAGGAGTTTTGATTGACGGTAGTATGTACAATTCAGAGTGATTCGGCGATTGGATTCAATCAGATGGCGAGCGCCCAGGTCCAGTGCCCGGAAGGCTACGTCCCGAATTGGATAGAGGCTTTCATGGATGAGATCATTATCGCCATTGCAATCTTCTTCCAGAGACCGGATGACCATGAAGATGAAACGGATTTGATGAAACTTTCTAGCGTCCCAAAAGTCGATCATGTCCCGAATTTCTTTTACATTGCTTCGACACAGAACAGCGTTGATGGCAAAGTAGCACTTGCTCATCGAGGGGTGGTTCCTCAGATAGAGCACGTGCTCCAATGTTTTTTCGTAATCGGCCCTTCTTCGAATGCTTTCATATGTCGGCTTATGGATGCTATCGAAGGAGACGGTTACCTGTTCCATGTGTGGGCCGGCAATGCGATCAGTTATTTCCGGCGTAACCAAAGTCGCATTGGTTGTTAGATCTATGCGGCACTCCTTTTCGGCAAGTATACCCAGAATTTGGTCTATTTTCGGATGCATAAACGGCTCGAAGTTGGAACCGATCTTGATCCATGTTCCGCTCATGGAGCCGAACCCGCTGAGCAGGTCCGGATCTATGTGCTGGGGGGCTTCACGAGGCATAAAGCTGTAATGGCACATTCGGCAGCGCAGATTACACGTATTGACCGGCTCGATTTCAATCAGCTTCGGTAACGCATGGCATTCCAGGGGAAGAGAACCGGACTGACCTCTCAGCATATCGGTGATTCTACGAAGGTAATTCATAGCAGTATTCCAGACCCAATCGGTCTCCTTGCCCTTACGTTACCCGTCCACCGGAGGCCCAGATACCGGTACTTCCCAAATGGTAGACGAGCCTTTCTGGCCGGACGCCAATGTTATCGGCGTCTCGGCCCAAATACGCGCTCGCTCTCCGAAAATCTCTTCGACGGCCAGAATGACTCCCGGGTGAATTCGAGGATAATCGGTATTGCCCTCAATCGTGTCGTCGTTCCGGAATTTCTTTAATCTAGCGTATTCGAAGGCTGATGCCCGGCCCTCACAGTCATGCCCACAGAGTATGCCGTGGGGAGCAACCTTCGGCAACCAAAGACCGATGTCTCGTACGGTTTCGTCGTAGGAATGGTGGCCGTCGATAAAGACCAAGTCGAAAAACCCGTCCTTTATCGCATCAGCCGCTTCTTGACTGGACATGACCATCGGTTTGACCAGGGCCTCCGCACCGGTAGCAGCCACGTTTTTGCGGAACGTCCCGAAGACATCATATTTTTCAACCAGATCGATGTGTCGGGAGACATTGCTACTGCCGCGCCAGTGATCGATGCAGAACAGTGTCGCCCCTGTGGTTGTTATCTCTTCGATGATCGTCCGTGTGCTGCCGTTACCCAGCCAGCTTCCGATCTCACATATTCGCCCCCCCGGCCGGTTCACTCGGCGGATGATATCCCGCAGAGCATGGCCGTCAAAAGGTGAAAAGGCAACGTATTGTCCGGAAAACAACGGTTTTTCCTGAAGCTTTACATGATGTCTGGCAGTGAACCGATTTCGAAGAAACTGTAGCATCTATAATCTCTTATCTGTGACGGCATCTTTATGCCGCGTGGAATATCATAATGCCTCATAAACATGGGGAATCACACAAACAGGTGCCGTAATTTCACGTGGCTTTGGGAAAGGGTGGCACTCTGAAACGTTAAACGAACACGCATGGTCCCAGTTGTCGATGATGCGATCGTCCTCTAAAATCCGAAGGGAGATGCTGTAATTTCCCTTGGTGAGCGGGATGGGGCCTATGGCGATCCGAATTTCCCGTACCTGATTGTTAAAGTAGAGTCCGTGGAGCAGCCCGGATGATCCCACGCATGCGAATTCCTGCATATTTTTGTATATCCGGAACTCGAGGCTGAAGTTTGAAAATGCCTGTCGATTGGCGACCCCCACCTTCAAATTCAAAATATCGTTATAGGCGAACGTGGAGGTCGTATTTCCCGATTCGTCCCGCAATTCCACCATACGGATGAAGAGGTCCTGGTTATGTGGGTGGTCGTTTGATCGCTTGACGTTGGCAGGCATTCCCTCACCGTGACGAATCTGACTTTCCTCATACCTGCGGACAACGTCTCGAGCCGGGCCCAGGGCGACAATTCTCCCTTTGTCGATCCAGGCAGCCCGGTTACAGAGCCCTTGAATTGCAGACATCTGGTGACTCACCAGCAAAACGGTTCGGCCTTCGCCCGTTACTTCGTTCATTTTCCCCAGGCATTTTTTCTGGAAAGACAGGTCGCCAACGGCCAATACTTCATCGACCAGGAGGATATCCGGATCGAGGTGGGCGGCAACGGCGAACGCCAAGCGAACATACATGCCACTGGAGTATCGTTTGACCGGTGTGTCGAGAAATGCTTCAATCTCGGAAAATTGAACAATGTTGTCGAATTTGTCATCGATTTCAGTGCGGCTCATGCCCAGCAACGAACCATTTAAAAAGATATTTTCTCGGCCTGTCATTTCCGGATGAAAACCGGTACCAACCTCCAGCAGGGATCCGACTTTCCCGCTGAGAACCACACGTCCCTCGGTTGGTCTGGTAATTCGGGCCAGTACTTTGAGCAACGTGCTCTTGCCGGCACCGTTGGCGCCGATAATACCGAATACCTCTCCTTGGGCAATGGTTAGCGAAACCTCCCTAAGTGCCCAAATTTCAGAATTCCTGTCGGATAGATCGGCCTCGGAAATTTGAAAGCGTTGGGCTCTGCGGCTGGGAGCGATATGACTCCAGAGCCCCCTGGTCATCGTTGCCATCCGATCCCGGATCGAGCGGGAACGGTGATGCAAGAGGCCCAGACGGTAGCGTTTGCTCACATGTTCAATATGAATTGCCGGTTCACTCATTGCCGAATCCGGTATTGTCTGATGCAGTCTTTTTTGTCTTACATCTTGCCCGAGAGTTCCCATGGCGACCGCATATGCCTCATTTTCAGATAATGTCCGCCAGTTCTCTTTCACTAAAATGGAAATACACATAACCGGCAATAAAGACCCCACTTGCCATCAAGCATGTCATTAGTGTGCGAAACAGATCTTGCTCTCCCGTACCCAGAATCGACCAACGGAATCCCTCGATAATCCATGTCATTGGATTTAGGTAGAAAAGAAGACGCAGGTTTTCGGGGATGTTTTCCAGACCATAGGCCACCGGTGTGATCCAGAACCACATTTGCAGAAGAAACGGGACCGCCATCTTTACATCGTGGTACTTTGCACATAGGGCGGAGGCAAAAAATCCAAGACCCAGAATCAGTATCATGCCGGCGGCCATAAAAAGCGGTAGGAAGATAATTGTACCCGACGGCGGCTGGCGATAGAGTAGCATTAGAAGAACGAGCAACGCGGAGGCGATCAGAAAGTCGACAAGGCCTCTTCCGAGACTCGCTAGCGGTACGATCTGGCGTGGGAAGTATACTTTCGTCACCAAGTTGGTGTTTGCCAGCAGGCTAACGGTGGATTGCTCCAATGAACTGGCAAATAGATTCCATGCTGTGATACCGCAAAGAGCGAAAAGGGGATACGGCATACCGCCGGAGGATAGCCCGGCAACTTTTCCAAAGACCAATGAATAAACACCGACAGCGAACACCGGCCGGACGACAGCCCATGCCACCCCAAAAAAGGCCTGTTTGTATTGGGCCATGATGTCTCTCCAGGCCAGAAAAACGATGAGTTCCCGGTAGGCGAAGATCTCTCGGATATTCAACCAGAAACGACCTCTTTCCGCTGTGATTACGATCAACTGTTTCATATGGGGCCTTGCTTAATAGCTCGCATGCTTCCGATTGAGTTTCGTTTCCGTCATCTTTTCGATGTGCCCGGCGGTCTCCGGACCGAATTTGTCTCTTATCATGTGAAGATAACGCGGGCTCCGGTAATACGCGTCAAAGGCATAGTCCCGAAATCCCAGAACCTGACCGCCCGACAGGTGCCGCGTCGGCAGAGGCAATGATTCGAATCCGTACTGGGAGTATCCGGCCCAAGAGTATGGAAGGGTCCAGCCCTTTTCGGTCGCCATGCCGTACAGTTTTGATCCGGGAAAGGCCATGGCGCAGTAGATGTTGGCCCATTCGGCGTTGATATCGAGCATCAGCTTGAGGGTGTCGTTCATGGAGTCGTAATCATCTTCCGGGAGACCGAAGATGAAGTTGGCACAGATGTGGATGTCTTCGGCCTTTGTCATCTCCACAACCTCGCCCACCTGATCCATCCGGTAACCCTTGGTGACATCCTGGATGACCCTTGCGTTTCCAGACTCGAAACCATAGGCCAGCCAGTTGATTCCGGCTGCCTTCATCGCTGACAGCATCCGGTCGATCACGGTATTGACCCGGGCATAGGCCCAGAAATTCAGATCGTATCCCCGCGCGGCAATGGCATCGCAGAGGGCCACGGTCCGCTTTTCATTGAGTGCGAACATCTCATCCATAATCTTGATGTTCCGGACACCGTAGGTAGATACCAGAAAATCGATTTCGGCCATGACGGCCTCGATGCTCCGGTAGCGGATCGTGTGTTTGCCGAACAGGGCATTGATGCAGCAGAACGTGCATCGAAAGGGGCAGCCCAGGCTGGTGTAGAGCACCGCATAGGGCTGTCGCTGATCGATCCGATCGAAACAGTGCCAGTTGTGTGCCCGGTAGCGGTTCATGGGCAGCAGATCCCAGGCCGGCATGGGCAGGGTATCCAGTTCGGCAACCAGAGGGGGTCGGGGACTGGAGACGATACGGCCGTCATGCCGATACCAGAGGCCCTCGATGGAAACATCCTCGGTACCGGCCAGAAGGGCGTTGAGCAGCAGGGGGAGGGTGGTGATCCCTTCGCCCTGGCATAGAAAATCGGCATCCGTCTCTTCCAGGGTCCGCTCCGGAAGGGCGCTCGGGTGCAGACCGGCAATCAGGGTGTGGGTGTCCGGCGCCATTTCACGGAGGTGACGCAGGATTTCTCCGGCCCCGGTCATGTTCATGGTAGACGCCGAGGGATTGGTCCCGGAAACCACTACGGCGGCCAGGAGGGGATCTGCCGCGATCGCCTGACGGGCGGTTTCCTCGTAGTTCCAGTTCTCCACCTCGGCATCGAGAAGGATGACCCGGTATCCCTGATCACGCAGAACCGCCGCCAGCAATGCGCCCCACAGGGGTGGCTCGATGGCCGTGAGCGAAAAGTCGCTCAGTTCGCCGTAAAGCTGTTTCTGACTGCCGGGCTTTATGAGCACGATGTCGCAGGAAGTCATGGAATTCCTCTAGGAAACCGAATTCAGGAAGCGGCAGAGTTCGCGCACCCGTTCCTGACTAAGATCCGGATAGTTTCCGATGTAGTATCCGTAGAAATGCACGTGTTCGATTTCCGGATACCGTTCCCATTCGCCATCTGGAACGACACCACGGAGGTACGGTTGCCGCAATTGATTGCCGCCGCCGGAGCTACCCCGTCGGAACTCGATGGCCGCTTCGGCCATGGCGGCTTCCAGACGGTCCCGAAAGTCGGGATCGGGGTTTTTCAAAATGAGATTGAACGCATAGTTGCAGCTTCCTTCAGAATCAAAATCTGTCCTGTATTTAGAGGGATCCAGATGCTCGAGAAACAGTTTCCAGTTTCGACGCCGCTTTTCGTTATTGACATCGAGCCGCTTGAGCTGGCTGCGGCCGAGGACGGCGGCGATTTCAGTGCTGCGCACGTTGTATGCCGGATAAGCGAAGATAAAGTCCGGGGAGAGATCCGGATGCTTTTGGGCGTAATCCGCCCGGACAGCGTCGTCGTTGGCTTCCCGGACCATGCCGTGGGATCGGAGCATCCTCAGGGTTTGATGGATCTCGTCGCTGTTGGTACAGATCATGCCTCCCTCGACGGTGCTCATGTGGTGCGCGAAATAGAAGGAGAAGTTGGATACCAGACCGTAGCTGCCCAGCCTCCGGCCTTCGAAGGTGGCGCCATGGGATTCGCACACATCTTCGATCAGGGGAATTCCTCGGCCGGCCAGTCCGTCCAGCAGACGTCGGCTCAGTCCGTTGAACCCCTGGACATGGGTCAGAAATACCGCACGGGTTCGGTCGTTCAGGGCTGCTATAACCGCATCTTCGTTCATACACAGATTTTGGGGATTGATATCGACAAAGACCGGGGTAAACGCGTTCTGGAGCACCGAGGCGATATCCGACACCCAAGTCAGGGTCGGTACGACAATCTCCCCGCCGCCGAAGCAATGTTTTATGGCTGCCATGGTAATCAAGTTGGCCGATGCGCCGGAGTTGACGAAAACACTGTGGGAGACACCGACCCAGTCCGACCATTCCCGTTCGAAAGCGGCCACGTTTGCCGACTGGGTCAGGCGCGGGGCGTCTTTCAGAAAGTCGATGAGCACATTCAGGTCCTCCCGCGTGATATTGTTTTCCATGAGCGGCCATTCCAGCAGTGTTTTCGGCATTATGGCGTCTCCTTGTCATGGGGGTATCCGACGGTGGCCCGTATGGCATCGGCGATTTCGGAGCGCCCCACATAGAAGGCGTCTTCCAAAGGGTAGGCGGCGGGCGTCGGTACATCCGGGCAAGCGACACGGGCCACCGGTGCTTTCAACTCCCCGTAAGCTTTTTCGACAATCAAGGCTGCGATTTCTGCAGTGATTCCACCGGTTTTCCACCCGGTATCGGCCACCACGAGACGACCGGTCTTGGCCACCGAATCCAGAATGATATCCTCGTCGAGGGGCCGGAGGGTGCGCGGATCGACCAATTCCACATCGATTCCCTCATCGGCGAGGTCCCCCGCGGCATGGTACGCCTCGGTGACAAGATGGGACGTCGCTACCACCGTGACATCGCTGCCTTTTCGGCGGATCACCCCTTTTCCGATGGGAACCGTGTAAATGGTCTCCGGGACGCTGCCGATCTGCTTGAAATTGAACCGATGGTCGATGATGAGCACCGGGTTGTTGTCTTTGATGGCCGATAGCATCAAGCCTTTGGCATCGAAACAGGTGCTGGGCATCAGTAGTTTGAGTCCGGGAACATGAAAAAACAACCCTTGGAGCGCCTGGGAATGCTGGGCTGCCGAGCCCCAGCCGCGACCGATGCACGCCCACATCACCAGGGGCACGTGGACCGCACCGCCGAACATGAAATGCCACTTGGCGGCGTGGTTCACCAGTTGGTCCATGGCCAGAAGAAGAAAATCCGGACGATTGTGAAAGTAAACGGGGCGCCGGTCGCCAAGAGCGGCACCGACGGCTACGCCGGTCAAAGCGGTTTCCGACAACGGGGTGTCGAACACCCGTTCCGATCCGAATTTCCGGTGCAGGTCCTTCGTTGTTCCGAACATACCGGCCGGATCGTCCACCCCTTGTCCCATCACAAAGACACGCGAATCCAGTTCCAGGGCCTGGTGGAGGGCCTCCCGGACGGATTCCGCATAGCTGAGCTGGCGGCCGTTGCCGGCGGTGGTACCTCCGAAATCCGGTTCCACCTGATCTGCGGTTATTTTTGACCACGGCATGTGGATTACTCCTTGTAAAGATGTCGCAAAAGATCGTCTGTTTCCGGCAGGGGGCTGGTTTCGGCAAAGGCAAATGCCGCGTTGATTTCCTGCTGGATCTCCTTTTCCGTGTGGTCCAGGGCCTTTGGGGCGAGGTCGCCGCTGGCCATCAGACTGTTTTGGAGTCTCGCCACCGGGCAGTTGGCCTGCCATTCATCGATTTCACACGAATCCCGATAACCCTCAGCATCTTGAGATGCGCAGCCTGCATGGCCGAGAATCCGATAGGTTTCGCATTCAATAAAGGATGGGCCTTTTCCATTCCTGGCGCGATCCACAGCCGCTTCGGCGGCGGTGTAGACCGCCAGGGCATCGTTGCCGTCAATGCGACGGGTCATCAGCAACTCGGGATCCGCACGGTGGAAAATATTGATGTCGGGTTGACGGGCGGAGACCGGAGAGCAGACCGACCATTGGTTGTTCTCGAGGACATAGATCACCGGCAGTTGTTTGAGCATGGCAAAGTTGAGGCTCTCGTAGAGCACGCCTTCGTCCGCCGCTCCGTCACCGAAGAACACCACACTGACCGATGCCTCCCGGCGCATCTGAATGGCCAATCCAAGGCCCGTGCCGATGGGAATACCGCCGCCCACGATTGACGAACTGCCCAGGTGATTTACCGCCGTGTCCACCAGGTGCATGGACCCGCCGTAGCCTTTCGAGCAGCCTCCGGCTTTGCAGTGTAGCTCGGCAATCAGTCCATTCAGATCGCCGCCCTTGGCCAGGTAGTGTCCGTGGCTGCGATGATTGCTCGAGATATAGTCTTCGCGCTCCAGCACCGCACAGACACCGACGCTGACGGCCTCCTGGCCGATACACAGGTGTACCGGTGTTTTCATCTCATCTTCGAGGTAGACGGATTCGATGCGCTCCTGAACCCGGCGGATGCGGAGCATGGCGCGGAATAGTTCCAGTTGTTTGTTTGAAGTTAGAGACGTCATTTCACCACCGTATCCAGTTCGCGGAAAGCACAGATGTTCCGGTCGGCCCGATCCTGCTCGGCTGCCAGGCTGCAGTCGTCCAGATGGGGTTCGTAGACGATGATCTGGGTGCCGGTGAAATCGAAGCGGAACGGAACATGGAGCAAATCCCCCAGAGCCTGCCGGACGCTTGCCTGGTCCTTGGGCGGGACAAATAAAAGCAGGAAACCGCCGCCGCCGGCGCCGGTGATTTTGCCGCCAATGGCCCCCTTTTGCCGCGCCCGTGCATACAGGTCGTCGACCACGTGGTTGGTCACTTTGGTGCTAAGACTCCGTTTGGCCTCCCAGGCTTCATTGAGAAGGGCTCCAAAATCCGTAATGGGTCCGTCTCCCTGAAGAATCCCCGCCCCCTTTTCGACCATCTCCTGCATGCGCTGAAGCTGGTGTTCTTTTTGTGCAATGTCGTTAACGTACGAGTCGGCGACATTGGATGCGGTCCGTTTGATGCCCGTATAAAAGAGCATCAGGTGTGAATTGAGCTCTTCCATCCGGGCCATGGTCAGAAGCAGCGGCCGGATTTCGATTTCTCCACTGGTATGGAACAGGATCTGATTGACACCGCCGAATGCCGCGGCCACCTGATCCTGGGAGCCGACGGTTTCCTTGATCAAATCCTGCTCAATGTGGATGCTCTCCATGGCCAATTGCCTCTTGTTGACCATTTTGCCCTGAAGCCCATAGCATGCGTTGAGCATCCCCACCGTGAACGAAGAACTGGAGCCCATGCCGCTGCGGGCGGGCAAGTCACCGTCGTGGTGGATTTCCAGCCCGCGATCAAAATCCAGATAACGTAGGGTTTCCCGTGCGGAGGGATGTTGGATCTCCGAGAAATGCTGGCAATTTTCAATGTTCGAGTAGACCAGTCGAATCCTGTGCTCGAAGAATGGCGGCAAATACCGCATGGTGATATAACAGTATTTATTGATGGTGCACGAGAGCACGCAGCCGCCGTTTTTGAGGTACCATGCCGGATAATCCGTTCCTCCGCCGAAAAATGATATTCGAAATGGGGTTCGGCTGATGATCATGGTCGTTAGCTCCTATTGAGGCTATCGGAAAACACCCGTACACCCGCACAGATAGTCGTTAATCGGGTGTCGTGCCGGGTCTGCCAGATCGCCGGGAAGTTTTTCCGGCGGGAAAAAAACCAGGGATAGACTCTCTGCACTCGTTGTCGGTGTGCCGTCGATGATATCGGCAACCAGAATGATATCGACCAACTGAGCGACGTCGCCATTGTCCGGGTAGGTCACAATCCGGCCGTCGGAAGGTTTCGAGTAGACACCTACCATACCGGAGATGCGGATCGTTAACTGCGTCTCTTCCCATACTTCCCGTAAGGCGGCCTCCACAAGGGATTCTCCAGGCTCGATGGCTCCGCCGGGAAGGCCCCACAATCGGTTGTCGCTCCGTTGCTCCATGAGGATATGCCCCTGCCCGTTGCGAATGATGACCCCGACACCGACTTTGACGCGGACAGCGGCGGGATCCCCTTCGATTGTTCGTGCATACATGGCAGTCATTGGTTCCGTGTCCTTTATTCATCCGTTACGCCGGGATTCGCGCGGGTATTACTCCCGGAATAGACACTCCTCCCCAGCTCCTGGAAAAACCTGGGCGCGTGCTTGTAGGACTCGGGGGTGCCGATATCGATAAAGGGGGATCTGCAGCGGTAGCCGTATAGCCCCTGTTTGATGAGAGACGGGAAAAAATCATGCTCGAGTGAATACTCAATCCCTGGAGGGATCTCAGAGAGGAGCGACGTTCTCAGCAGGTAAATCCCGGCACTGATCCATCCAGAGCGGGCATGCCCGCCCTTTTCATCGAACCGCAGGATTCGGTCACGGTTGTCGATTTCAATCTGGCCGAACCGGGAGATTTCCGCCACCCGTGCCAGCAGCAGAGCAGCGTTCCCGGATGTTTCATCAAACCATGAGCGGAAATCGTTCAGGTTGACATCGATAAACGAATCCCCGTTCATTGCCAGCAATAGATTCGAATGAACCACATCCGCCGCCAGGCGCAACGCGCCGCCGGTTCCCAGCGGCCGGGATTCTTCGGAATATTCCAGTTCCATTCCCCGATAGTGTCGACCGAAGGTCCGGCGAACGTCGGTTCCACGAAACCCGATGCTCAGCACCACCCGTTTGATTCCCCCCCGTTCCAGCTGATCCAGCAAGTAGGTCAGGAAGGGGCGTCCGCCAACCGGGGCCAGGACCTTGGGGCGATCACTCACCACCGGGCGCAGCCGGGTTCCCAGGCCGCCCGCCAGGATGACCGCATCGGTAGAGGGGAGGCCTTTCCTGTTATATCCGCCAGTCTCTGCCATACCACCTGTTGGTGTTGAGGATTTTTCCGATGGCATACCGTACTTGAATCCCGCTACACGTTGGCAAACCGGTTGGGTTTCAGGATCTTATACCCTTTCAACAGCTCCCCAATTCCCATGTCGAGGGAGTGATCCGGTTGCCAGCCCAGAGCTTCGAGTTTCTCGTTGCTGACCAGGTAATCCCGTTTGTCCGGATCCTCCCCGATGGGTGATGCCTGGATATCAAAATCCGGTACATACGCTTTAATCTTTTCACAGAGCTGCCGCTTGGTCAGGTTCGCCGAACTGAGCCCGACATTAAATGGCTCACCCCGCATGCCTTCATAACGATTCATACCGAATAGAAACGCCTTTGCCACATCTCTGACGTGGATGTAATTTCGCCGAAAGTGTTCTTCGAACAGAACGATGAATCGGTCTTTGTATGCCCTGTAAACAAAGTCGTTGACGAGCAGATCCATGCGCATCCGGGGGCTCATGCCAAACACCGTGGCGAGTCGGAAGGTGATGGCATTGCCTCGGGATAAAAATGCCTCCTCGACGGCAACCTTGGCCCGGCCGTATTCAGAGATCGGGCGCAACGGGCTTTCTTCCGTGCAATAAGCGTCTTTTTCGCCAATTCCGTAACCGCTGTTGGTGGTCGGGAAGATAACGAGCTGGGATGTGGAGGTGCGTTCCACCAGCCATAACTGGGCATCCAGGTTGACCAGCCGGGTCAGGGGAGGGTTGGCCTTGCAGGCCGGGGCGCCGACGATGGCCGCCAGGGGAATAATGACATCGAACCCATCGACCAACTCATCCATCAAGGAACGGTCGCAGATGTCTCCCTTGACAAATTCAAAGTTTTTATCGGCGCAGCATTCCAGCAGAGAATGCTGGCCGTGGATCAACGCATCGACGACCGTGACCGCATAACCCTGCTTCAACAGTTCGGGTACGAGAATGGAGCCGATGTAACCGGCTCCACCGGTGACCAGCACCTTTGTCATTTCCAAAGCCGCATCTCCTTTCAGAATTCCGTCCGGCCTCTGAGGATTTCAGGCCTCAGTATCGGTTTGTCGGTCGGGCCTTGCCGGCCCGTTCGGCCCGTTTTCCAACCTCCAGATCATCAGTCGGGGCCGACGTTCCAGCTCCGGAAGAAAGTCCTCGAACTCGTCACGACTGACCACCAAACTGCGGATCTTCCGGTTGATGTATCGTTCAGTTTTTCTGCTCAAATCGTTGAGATGGTATTGATCAATATCGCCAACCAAGAGCAGGTCGATGATACCCGTGTCCTTTCCTTCGGCGTAATCATCGATGATATAAGCTCGTTCCAGGTCTCCCAGGCGGATGACGATGCTGTCGATGACCTGGTCCACCCCCAACACTTTGCCGACCATCGATTTGAGATCCGGAAATAGGGGATGGTCGGTATTGGCCATGTAGTGCACCTGTCGGCCATGCTTTTCGGATTTGAGCAATTCGGTGCGCTTCAGCTGGTTGAGCTCTTCCCGAACGGCGTTGGTGGACACGCCGAACTCCTTCGACAACTCCCTTAGATACGAACGGGTACTGGGGTTGAAGAAAAAGCGCATGAGGAGCTTCACCCGGGTTTTCGATCCGATCAGTCCTGTAAACAGGTTATCCATGACAGCACCAATTATGAGTAGTTTACCTACTCATATAACATTTTTGTCGGATTGTCAAAACGCGGTGATGAACCTGGCTCTCGGAATTCTCTTTGTGGGTTTTCGAGCGAGGGGAATGACAGAGATAAGTTATAGCTAAAAGCTGAAAGCTAAAAGATTGTCCGCCCATGGCGGGCTGGTTTCTGGATACTGGATACTTGATGCTGGTAGAATCAGATTTCGGAGGACAGATGTCAGATGTCAGATGACAGAGGACAGAGGACAGAGGACAGAAGTCGGATGTCGGGGTTCAGGCGTCAAGACGCGGGATGCAGGATCTAAGATGCAGGTTAAATAGCTTGAAACCCCAATGTCCGGTGATCGTTTCTTGAATCCTGTATCTTGAATCTTGTATCCCGCAATAATCGGCCAACGGGCAAACCGGCAAACGGGCTAACCGGCTAACGGATTATTTATCCATTTCCATGAACCGGTCCAGCCAACCGTGGAGCACGACCTGGTGGGAGGCTTCCACCACCCCGTATGTGTCCGCCGGTATATAGAAGTTCAGGTTTCCCATGCCCCTGGAACGGTTATCCCGGCCCATTCCGCTGAGGGTCACCACGGTCAGCCCCATCTCCGAAGCCTTCTCGATCGCCCGGATAATGTTCGGCGAATTGCCGGAACTGCTGATGGTCACCAGCACGTCTCCCGGGTCGGCAAAGCGGCCCAAGGGGAGGGCAAAGGATTCCTCGTAGTTGATATCGTTGCTAATGGCCGTCATCAAGGCTGCATCGTTAAAGGCCTGGCTACGAAATCCGCCGTTTTTGCTGGCATCTGCCGCCATATGTCCGGCCATCATGGCGCTGGCCCCGTTTCCGGTAAAAAACATGGTAGCATTATCCTGTTTGATCCTTCGGGTCAGATCACACCAGGCGTTGAGCCCCTCATCCGGGGACATGGGCTCTCCACGGGAATCGGTGACCTCCATTTGGTTCAGTGCCTTGGAAACTGCATCTACATATTGACCATAGGTCGGCATGGTATCTTCCTATCGTTATGGGTACTGGGCATTCGGTGTTGGGTTTGCCCGTTAGCCCGTTTGCCCGTTGGCCCGTTGGCCCGTTAACCGTGTCGAGCAATCCTCGCCGGTAGCGCTGTCTGGATACCCTGCGCTGAGTTCCATCCGCTTGATACTACAGAATGAATGCGGCTGTCCATAACACGGTTCACAACGCTGGTAAACAGGGACAGGTATCAGACCACTCGTTGCAGGTACCGGGATTCCATATGCGCGTTGGTAGGGTAAAAAGTCCAAGATACAGATTACACGGAGTATGGAATCCGGATGCTTAGCACCGGCAACCGTATTCCGATTTTCATTCTGGTATGGGCTTCGCCTGGCAGGCTGGATCCTTGATGCTGGTAGAGCCAGATGTCGGAGGACAGAGGGAAGATGTCAGAGGACAGAGATCAGAGGAAAGATGACAGAGGACAGATGCTGGCCTTCGCAATTTGGGCTACGACCCCACAAGCAGGGCCGAATGTTCAAAAGAGCTCGACGCTCAATGCTTGTCCGCCGATGGGGGGGCTGGATGCTGGTTTCTGTATACTGGATGCTGGATGCCGGTGTCAGATGTCGGATGTCAGGAAATAGGGTTTCCGGCTGAAAGTTGAAGGGTGAAACAGCTGAAAAGATCAAAGCTGAAAGCATAAATGAGGTACCGCGAAGCGGGACAAATGACCCAATGACGTTGCCGTATGGCAAAAAATGACACATGCTTGAGGCAACTTGGCCAACCGGCAAACGGACAGACCGGTCTTGGGGCTTCGCTCTTCGAGCTTCGACCCCACAAGTCGCCCCTTTGGGCTTAGGGCTTCGCCTAAAGGCTTCGACCCTACAAGTCGCCCCGGCAGGCGGGCAAGCGGGCTCACGGGTAGACGGGCCAACGGGCAGACGGGCAAGCGGGCTCACGGGTAGACGGGCCAACGGGCAGACGGGCAAGCGGGCTCACGGGTAGACGGGCCAACGGGCAGACGGGCAGACGGGCCCACGGGCAGACGGGCTAACCGTGCTGTAATGTTTTTTCGATTTGATCCGACTATTTAGCGGGAGTATAGCCATAGCAGAATAGGGGAGATCAGGGCGATGAGAATAATGATACCCGGCACCGTAAAGTAGGGCCGGTACCAGGGGTCGCCGTGATATTTCGCCTTTTTGACTTCGGTAAGAAACCACTTCCCAACAATAACGGCCGCAAACAGGGGGGCAACGTATTTGATAAGTTTCAATGAGACAACAGTAATATCCATAATAGAGTCGTTCGTTGGCAGATTCGTTTAATTGTGGTAATGTTTCTTCTTTTATGGGATCATTTAAATAGGTGTTTAAAGGCTTAAATGAAAGGGGGCACCAAGACGCCCCCTTGTTGTCAAATGGTACGCCTGGGGTGACTCGAACACCCGACCTACGGATTAGAAGTCCGTTGCTCTATCCAACTGAGCTACAGGCGCGTCTCAACGTAAGCCGGAAAAATAATATACTTTCCCCCTGAAGTCCAATAAAAAGATCTTCCGGATGTGTCTTCAGGGATTTTGCGTATTATCATTGCACTGGGCATACCGCTGCGGTGCCGGTGCCGAACGAAAGATCACATATGGCGACAAAAAAAACGAAAAAGAAAGCTGAAACGGCGACCGCTGCGAAGCCCAAAAAACAGGGGGCCAAGAAGGCGACACGCTCGACTAAACAGAAATCTGCTGCCACCCGAACCGCGAAGCCGGCGGGAAAAGCAGGCCGACCGAAGGCATCTCCACGGACCGGTAAAAAGAAGGCACCGGCCAAACGCAAGGCCTCAGCGGATAAAGCACTTGTCAAATTCGATCCGCTCCAGCGGTATCTGGCTGAGATCAGTGATTACAATCTACTGACCCGGGACAGGGAGCGGGAACTGGCCATCCGTGTTCGTGAACACGGTGACCCGGACGCGGCCTACGAACTGGTGACGTCCAATCTGCGGTTGGTTGTGAAAATTGCCCTCGAATTTCAGCGGGTGTGGATGCAGAATCTGCTGGATCTGATTCAGGAAGGCAATATCGGATTGATGCAGGCGGTTAAGAAATTTGATCCGTATAAAAACGTTAAGTTTTCCTACTATGCATCCTTCTGGATTAAAGCCTACATTCTGAAATTCATCATGGACAACTGGCGCCTGGTGAAAATCGGAACGACCCAAGGACAGCGAAAGCTTTTCTTCAAACTCAAAAAGGAAAAACAGAAGCTCATCGATCAGGGTTTCGATCCGAAACCAAAACTTCTCTCCGATCGGCTTGGCGTGTCGGAGCGTGAGATTATCGATATGGACCAGAGGTTAGATGGATGGGACGTGTCTCTGGACGCTCCGCTCAAAAACGACTCCGATACCGAGCGCATCGAGTTTCTGAGTACCGACTCGACCTCGGCCGAAGACCGGGTCGCCAAGAAAGAAATGGAGACCCTGCTGCACGAGAAAATTGCTGATTTCAGAACTCAGATGACCGAGAGGGAACTGGACATTTTCGACAATCGGATTTTTTCGGACACACCGGTCACCCTGCAGGAAATCGGAGACCGCTATGGCATATCCCGGGAGCGCGTCCGGCAGGTCGAAAAGAATGTCATCAAGAAGATGCGCGAATTCATCAAACGTGAAATTCCGGATTTCGAGGCCTACACCGAGGGCGTGACCACCGAGTAACCCAAATTTTCCAAGCCCAGAAGACCTGAAAACAAACAACACACGCTCTGTATCACCGACGGTTCTAGAAACTCTCCTGAAACGGTTTCGTCGGTCGGTGGCAATAGTAGACAGGATAACCAGATGAAACGCTTCATACGACCTTTAATGATAATGGCGGCCGTGGGTATCGGGGCCAGCGCCTGCGGAACGCTTCGGGACACGGGGGCCGTCCTGGACCGACCTCCCGAATCGGGGGAATCCGAAGTGGTGTCTGAATCGGCAGTGGTCACCGAGATCCCTTCGGAGAACGCCTATTATTATTATACCGAATCCCAGATCCAGAAGCGCCGGGGAAATTTCGATGCAGCGGCCACGCTGATGAAACAGGCGATCGATAAGGATCCGGACTCTCTTTTTCTGCATCGGGAACTGGCCAAATTGTATCTTCAGAAAAAGGATAATGTCCGGGCTCTGGCCGTTGTTGAGCAAATTCTGAACCGGGCGCCGGAAGATGTCGAGGCCTTGATTATCTACGGCCAGATCCAGCTCACCCAGAAAAATCTTCAAGCCGCTAAAGCTGCTTACGAGAAGGTGATTGGAATCGATCCAAATCGGGAGCGGATCTATCTCATCCTCGGCGGCATTTACCGGGAAGAGCAGGATCTCGAGCGGGCACTCGATATCTACACGCAATTGGTCGAACACTATCCGCAATCCTACGCCGGCCATTACTACATCGGAAAAATCCTCTTTGCCAAAGGCAATACGGAAGCGGCTGAACGGGAGCTCAAAAAAACCATTGAACTCGCCCCGGATCTGGAAGAGCCGAGGTTTGAATTAATCCGGATTTACGAATCCCGTGGGAATCAGAAAGAAAGTATCCGTTTGTACCGGGAGATCCTGGGAAACGATCCTGACAACATCCGTGCGGGGATGGCTCTGGCGGTGTTGCATTACCGTGGGGGTCGAACCGACGAAGGGGACGCACTCCTTTCCAGTATTGGAAGACGTAGTATGTCCGATCGTCGAATCCTGTCGGCGATCGTCAAGGTGTATCTGGACCCGGGGGACTATGAGGGTGCAGTGATGATTCTCGACGGCATGGCAAAGGGGGCTCCCGACAATCCCGGGATTCACTTTTTGTCCGGTGTCGCCTATGACGGATTAGATCAGTCGGAAGAGGCCATCGCGGCTTTCTTGAAGGTACCTGCGGACTCCAAATTCTATGAAAATGCCGTGGTGCATATCGCTTTCCTGTATCAGAAACTGGAGCGCGTTGACGACGGTATTGAATTCCTTCAAGGGGTGATTCGGACGGTACCGGACAATCCGGAATTTCATCTGCATCTCGGCACCTTCTACGAGAGCGTAGAAAACTATGCCCGTGCAGAAGATATCCTGAGAAAAGGACTTTCTCTGGATCCGGAGAATCCTCGCCTTCATTTTCGTATGGGCGTGGTCTATGACAAATGGGGCCGCAAAGAGGATTCCATCCAGGCGATGAAAACGGTGATCCGCCTGGACCCCAAACATGCCAATGCCCTCAACTATCTTGGGTACACCTATGCGGATCTCGGAAAGAATTTAGACGAAGCCGAACGGCTGATCAAGGAAGCGTTGAAACACAAGCCCGACGATGGCTACATCACCGACAGCCTGGGGTGGGTTTACTACAAAAAGGGCCGATACGAAGAGGCTCTGAAATATCTGGAGCGGGCTGCGTCCATCGTTCCCGATGACCCGATTATCTTGGAGCATGTGGGAGATGTCCACCTGAAGCTGAGCAATAAGGAAAAGGCGCTGGAGTTTTATCGACGGTCGCTGGAAATACGGGAAAAGGATAGAGAAGCGGTCGAAGAGAAGATAAAAGGGATCACCAACGGTAGGAATTGATTCAGTTGGGTGCACTATCCGGATTACACACATTTCTCGCAACCTCTTAACAGGCAATTCTGACCTCTTGCAAAAGCGACATTATTCCATTTTTCGTCCGTCACGATGGGGGCTCCTGTTGCTTTTACTGAGCCTCTCCGGGTGCGGTGGCATCCGGCCATCCCCTGACGTTCGCATATCTGAAGAAGCCGGCCACCTGTTCTCCACCATATCGCGCATCAACGAGGAGGTGACATCCATCAAAGGGATCGGAAAACTGGTCCTGAGATCCGGCCCCAGTCCAGGGAGCTTTCGATTTGCGTGGGCGGCCATGCCGCCCGGGCGGATCCGCATCGAATTGATGGATCCCGCCGGTCGTCCAGCCGGGACGCTTGCCAGGGACGGTACCTGGACCTATCTTCGGATTCATCAGGACAATCGGCTGTTTCGTCGTCGATCCCTTGATCGGCAAATCAGCAAATGGCTTGGGGTGCCGGTGAAAACGGCCCACCTGGTCGCGCTGGTATCCGGGCGTGTGCCATTGCAGGAGCATGACACCGTTGATGTGATTGAAGCAAACGAGGGGGGGGCGGTTCTGGTGCTACGGAGGCGCCAAACCATCGTTCAACGCATTGAGATGAACTCTGACGGGCAAACTGTGGCAAGAATTGACATGTTCGACACCATGGGGAAGCCGACCGTTCACATCGAGTACGCAAAACGGCGTCAGACGGATCAGGGCCGGCTGCCTCCATGGTTGGACATTGCCAGCGGCGGCGGAGATTCCATACGGATTCAATTTCTACGCTTTCGGGAAAACGTTCCCATAGACCCGGCCATCTTCATGCTCGAAGACAAGCGGCGAGCCAGCTTGTAAAGAGAACCTCTCTTCAGCGACGAAGCACAGATCACAAAGGACGATGGGTGTGTTTCCGGAACATCGATTTCTGGCCGATCCGGCCCTGGGAAAATTGGCGAAGTGGCTTCGGATCCTGGGGATGGATGCCCGATACATTCATTCCGGATCAATGGACAAGGCCATAGCGGAATGCGAGCCCGAGCGTATCGTATTAACCCGTTCCCGGCGCCTTGTTGAACAGTCTGATCCTCGGAAGATCATTTTTATCCGAAGCAATGATCCCATGGAGCAGCTGAAGGAAGTGATCGGTTCGGAGGGAATCCGGCGTGACGACATCCGACCGTTTTCCCGCTGTATCCGATGTAATCGTTCAATTTCACAAGTGGAAAAGACAGAGGTGAAATCCCGGATTCCGGACGATGGTTGGGAACAGCACCATCGATTTCAACGATGTGATGATTGCGGACGCATCTACTGGAAGGGCAGCCACATCGACAGGAGTATGAGACGCATCGATGCCCTGTTCGAAGCTTAGCCCGAACACTGAATGAATACGCTTATTTGGAAAGCTCCAGTCGGGAAATTTTCTCCACGAAGGTCACGAAGTGAACTGCGGCACTTCTGGTAACGGCGATGCCGACCTCTGGCCGTGTAACACCGACAGGATAATGAGTATGACCCCGAGCAAACCGCCTAAAGTAGAAACCGGAGGCAAGGCTTGCGGTGCCACTGGGGCGTCCCGCATGACATCAAAGCTGCAGGACACCCTGATTGAGAACTCCCTTGGCAAAATACGCCATAAACTCATCATCATGAGCGGCAAGGGAGGTGTCGGTAAAAGCAGCATCTCAGCCAATATCGCCGTGGCGTTAGCCCAGCGCCATCTCCGGGTGGGACTCATGGATGTGGATCTTCACGGACCGAGCCTCGCCCGGATGATGGGCCTGGAAGGACTTCTCGAGATTACCAACGACCGCTTTGCCATTCCGATGCCGTACAACGAGAACCTGGGTGTAGTGTCCATGCAGTCCTTAATGTCGGAACCGGACCAGGCGGTGATATGGCGGGGCCCGGCCAAAACCGGTGTTATCCGGCAATTTATTGCCGATGTGCGATGGGGCGAACTTGATTTTCTGATTATCGATGCCCCGCCGGGAACCGGAGATGAGCCGCTGAGCGTAGCCCAAACCGTCCCCGATGCCAAAGCCCTCATCGTGACCACGCCGCAGGACGTCGCGCTGTCCGATGTTCGAAAGTCCATCGGCTTTTGCCGGATCGTCCACATGGATATGATCGGGTTAATTGAGAATATGGGCCCCTTTGACTGCCCGTGCTGCGGAAAGTCCATCGAGATCTTCAAGCAGGGCGGTGGTGAAAAAACGGCCCGTCAGATGGGGATTCCGTTTCTCGGAACCATCCCATTTGATCCGCGTGTGGTGAACGCTTCGGATTCGGGAAGCCCGGCGTTTGGGGAGTCGGCATCCGCTTCGTTTACAGAGGCGATTACGCGATGCGTGGATGGTATTATGGACCAATTGTCCTAACCTGCGCATTGCATGAAATCTTTTCCGTATCTGATGATAAAAACCTCCGGGTGATGCAGGGCGCTTGTGAACCTGCGCATTGCATCGAATCTTTTCAGTTAGGGGCCGATCGTGAGGAAAGCCATTGCGTTGGAGAATCGGTTGAGGGGCTGTCGCAACGTCGTTACCCTCGGCGCTCGCCCCAACTTTTCAGATTACACGGTCGAGGAAGCGGAACTGATCCGTACGGCCAAAAAAATATATTATCCGACAACGTTTTATGCCGACCTGTTTGATGCGGCCGGTATTCCCACCTTTCCCAGCTATCATACCTACAAATGTGTCCAGGATAAAATCAAGCAGACCGCACTGTTCGAGATCCTGGAGATCCCCCATCCGCGAACCCGTGTGTTTTACGGAAAACGCCAGAAGCAGCGGATCCCGGATTATTTCCAATTTCCGTTTATCGGTAAAATACCGAGGGGTTCGGCCATGGGGAGAGGGGTGTTTTTAATTGACACCCCGGAAGCGCTGGAGCGATACCTTGCCCAGACATCGGTCGCTTACATTCAGGAATATCTTCCCATCGATAGGGATATCCGGGTGGTGGTGATCGGCGGGTCGGCCGTTCATGCGTATTGGCGGGTTGCTCCGGAAGACGATTTTCGAAGCAACGTGGCGGTGGGGGCTCGCATCGAGCTCGATGACATCCCTGAACCCGCCGTTCAATTGGCCCTGGAAACGGCCCGAAAGTGCCAATGGGACGATGTCGGCATCGATGTCTGTGCCCATACCGACGGCTATGTGGTGTTGGAAGGCAACATGAAATACGGCAAGGAGGGGTTTCGGGCCGCCGGTATGGATTATATTAAAGAGATGGAGCGAAAGATCGAGAATGGAGAGATTTAAGGAGCCCATACTGGACCGTCTGAAATACGCTTTGGAAGAGCGGGAAGAGGCGTTTCTGTCACCGATTGCCACCCGAAGCGGGGAGGGTGTCCGTCGGGCTCCGGAGCAGCGGCTGGAGACGGATTATCGTCAGGTGTTCGCCGTGGATGTCGATCGGGTACTTCACTCCCGAGCCTATACCCGCTACATCGATAAAACTCAGGTGTTCTACTTGATTCAACATGACCATATCACCCACCGGGTGCTTCACGTCCAGCTCGTATCTAAAATTGCCCGTACCATCGGACGTTTTTTAGGCCTGAATGAAGATTTGATCGAAGCGATTGCCCTGGGCCATGACATCGGGCATACGCCCTTTGGCCACGATGGCGAGAGCATTTTATCCAGACTATGTGTCGCCCATGGGATCGGATATTTTCATCACAATCTTCAAAGCGTACAGTTTCTGGATCGCGTTGAGAGAAATGGAAATGGTTGGAATCTGTGTCTCCAAACCCTGGATGGCGTCCTTTGCCACGATGGAGAGGTTCATAATCAGGAGCTTCGACCGGAACGGGGTAAAACTTTTGAATCCCTTGAGCAGGCCATTTCCGATAAGAAAAAGGATCCGGACATCGCCCTCATGCCGATGACCCTCGAAGGTTGTGTGGTGCGGATGGCCGATACCATCGCTTACATCGGGAGAGATTTGGAAGATGCGATCCGCCTGGACATGATTCGAAGGGAGGATGTCCCCACGTCGATTACCGCTGTTCTCGGAAAAACCAACGGGACCATCGTGTATAACCTGGTCACCGACGTGATTCGGTCAAGTTTTCACCAGCCATATATCGCCTTCAGCCATGAAGTTTCGGAAGCCCTCAAGAAACTCAAGGAATTTAATCTCAATCGGATTTACATGCACCCGGACGTCAAAATGCATCTGAAGCGGATCGAATCTCTTTTTGAGCTGCTCTTCGATCAATATTTAGAGGATCTGAGCCGACAAAACATCGAATCCATGATATTCCGACAATTTCTAAAAGACATGTCGGACGAATACATCCACGCCCATCGGCCGGAGGAACTCGTCCGCGATTTCATCGCCGGCATGACAGACCGGTACTTTCTCAGGCAGTGCCCGGAACATTTACGACCGACACCCCGGGTCGTTCAATGACCGTGCATCGTCGGTACTCAACCATTCGAAGCATCGAATTTCCCGAACGATTCACGAAAAAACTCGAAATCCGAAGCACGAAATCCGAAACACGATCCACCGTCGCCCCGTCTTGATGTGAACTTGACGGGAAAGAACACCAAACACCAAACACTAAATACCAAACACGAAACACTAAATACCAAATACCAGAACATGAAGCATGACGAACGGACCTATCGCCAGCGGCTCGATCCAGGTCATCTGGTCACATTTCAGGTTCGGGTGAAAGAGACCGACCTGCTGATCCATGCCAGTCGATCGATGGAAGACCGCACGCGGGAGCTGGTGTTGGAACAGCGCAGATATCTGGAACAATTCATTGCCACTTACCCGGAATTTGCGACGACACTTGTCCCCTGGGCACGAACAGGTCCGGCACCGGAAATTATCTCCCGCATGATGGATGCGGGGCGAAGGGCCGGTGTCGGCCCCATGGCGGCGGTGGCCGGCGCCGTGGCCGAGTTTATCGGACAGGCGCTTCTCGAAGACGTGGATGAAGTCGTCGTGGAAAACGGCGGGGATGTGTTTATCCAGAACAACGGGCCTATAACCGTTGGAATATATGCCGGGGATTCTCCCTTGAGCCACAACATCGGACTGAAGATTCCGGAATTGCCGAAACCCATATCCATTTGTACCTCGTCCGGAACGGTCGGCCATTCCCTGAGCCTGGGAAAGGCCGATGCGGTGTGTGTCGTATCCCAGCAGTGCGCGCTGGCGGATGCCGCCGCCACAGCCATCGGAAACCATGTCCAGTCGGAAAAGGACATTCGCAACGCGATCGAGGAGGCGCGACGCATCGATGGATTAATCGGCGGGGTGATCATCGTTGGCGAAACTTTGGGTGTGTGGGGAACTGTGGAACTGGTGCCCCTTTCCGGAAAAAATGCTTGAGTTTCCAATGGGAAAATTGTATAGAATTTCAGAGTATTAAAGACCGTTGGAGGTTTCCATTCGGCACCGGGAGATACTTGGGGTCACCGTCCAGGGCGGACGCCCGCCGTTTTCTGAAGATGGACGGTGACAGCCGTATCTGAGAGGTGCCCAGCACGCTGGCCGGATTCCGAAACCGCCTTCTGGAAACGACGATGGTTTCATCAGTAATTGCCCGGGGCGAGGGGAGTGAGATGAAAAAAGTTAAATGGATCTTCTGGCTTCTTGTGATCGTGTTCGTCGGATTGGTCATTTACCAGAATCAAAACTACTTTCTCGACAAGCAACAGCTGGGCATCGACGTCTATTTTGAGCAGTATGAGACACCGGTTTTTGCAAACGGTATCCTCATCCTGGCCAGTTTTCTGATCGGCCTTCTACTGGCCTATATTTTCGGTCTTTCGGAACGTTTCAAATCCGGGAGAGCCATTCGGAAATTGAATGAAACCATTAATGACCACTTAGAGCAGATTGCCATGCTCAAGCGGGAGGTGGATTCGATCAAAGCAACGTATGTTCAGACACCGGAACCCGCAACGGTCATCGAAGAAGAGTCCCCTCCTACTGCTACGGTCATCGAAGAAGAGTCCGCTGCCGCTCCTGAGGATGAACCTGCTGTCAGTGAGGAAAAGGAAATTCAAGAATAAATCCCTTACCGCCGATCCCATGTGCGAAATGGCTTCTGAAGAAAGGAGGCAGTCCGTTCATCCACCCCAAGCCCGTTTCGAGCGGGCCTGAAGAGGCCTTGAAATGCCTTGTGCTTCAACGCCATCACCTGGTTCCTGCGAATCGACAGCCGCTCCGAAGATCCCATCGACTCGTTTTTTAAGCCATGAGCGCCGCTAAAATCACCCCCATGCTTCAGCAATACCTCTCCATTAAAGAGGAGTATCCGGACGTGTTGCTGTTTTACCGGATGGGCGATTTCTACGAGCTGTTCTTCGAAGACGCCCATACCGCCGCTCGGGAGTTGGAGATCACCCTCACCTCCCGGAATAAAAAGGACAAGACACCTATACCCATGTGCGGGGTTCCGGTGCGAGCGGTTCGGGGGTATATCGCCCGGTTGATCGAGAAAGGATATAAAGTCGCCATATGCGAGCAAACCGAGGATCCGGCTGCTGCAAAAGGTCTGGTTCGGCGGGAAGTGGTCCGGGTGATTACCCCCGGCATGATTCTGGAAAACGAATTTTTAGACGCCAGGGCCAATAACTATATCCTTTCCCTGATGCGCGGCAACGGCTCTGCGGGACTTGCGTATCTGGACATCTCCACGGGAACCTTTCGACTGACGGAGTCCGATGATCTTGAAGCGGTGATCGAAGAAACATGCAGAATTGCCCCCAGTGAAGTGCTGCTTCCGGAAACCGCGCAATCCGATGAGTTCTATGGATCGCTCTTGAGAAGAACGGAATCAAACGCCGTTACCTTTCTCAAGGACAGTTCCTTTGATTTCAACAGAAATCGAGAACGGCTGATTCAACAGTTCCGCACCCGGTCCCTGGAAGGATACGGGTGCGAGCAGATGCGGTCGGGGATCCGGGCGGCGGGTGCTCTCGTGTACTATATCCGTGAAACCCAGAAGCAGGACGTGGGCCACCTGTCCGGACTTGAAAGCTATTCCCTGGACAGCTACCTGCAGATTGACGATGTCAGCTGCCGAAATCTGGAACTGACCGCCAATCTTCGAACCGGAAGCCGTCGGGGGACATTGCTGGCCATTCTGGATCGCACCGTGACGTCCATGGGGGCGCGATTGCTCCGGCACTGGATGCGGTATCCACTGCTAAATGCCCAACACGTACAAGACCGCCTGGACGCGGTGGAATCCGCCAAACTGGCTGCCGGTGTCCGGGCCAACCTGCGGGAAGCACTCAAATCCGTGTATGACCTGGAACGTCTGTCCAGCAAAATCAGCATGGGGCATGGCAACGCACGGGATCTTACGGCACTCAAGCGATCGATTTTCGCGTTGCCCGAAATTCAGACGGAAGTGTCGCAGCTGGAATCACTGCTGTTCCAGTGGGATATAGCGGAGGATCGGCTTCTGACGATCGCCGATCGCATTGAGTCCGCCATTCGTGACGATGCGCCACCGACGATCCACGATGGAGGGATGATTAAATCCGGATATGATGCCCAACTGGACGAATTGATCCAGATCAGCCGGGATGGTAAAGGATGGCTTGCCCGACTCGAGGTGGAGGAGAGAGAAAAGACCGGCATTTCCTCTCTTAAAGTCCGCTACAACAAGGTCTTCGGGTACTACATTGAGGTGCCGAAGGCCCGATCGGAATCTGTTCCGTCCCATTACGTAAGGAAACAGACCCTGGTCAACGCCGAGCGTTATATCACCGATGAGTTGAAAGATTTCGAAGCCAAGGTCCTGGGTGCCGAGGAGAGACGGGCCGCACTGGAATACCAGATATTCTGCGATTTCCGCGAAGGAATCGCCGAAGAACACGCGGCCCTGCAAACGGCAGCTCGATTCATCGCCAGACTGGACACCCTGCTGGCACTGGCGGAGGTGGCCGATCAGGAGGACTACACTCGTCCGGACATCAATCTGGACGGCCGGATTTCCGTGGAGGATGGGCGGCATCCGGTGGTTGAGAAAATGCTTGCCGGTGAACGGTTTGTGCCCAACTCTGTTGAAATGGACAATGAAGCAAACCAGGTCCTGATCATTACCGGGCCAAATATGGCGGGCAAATCCACGATCCTTCGCCAGGTGGCACTCACCGTGATCATGGCCCAAATGGGGTCGTTTGTCCCGGCACGAACAGCCAGCACCTGCATCGTGGATCGTATTTTTACCCGTGTCGGTGCTCTCGACAACCTGTCCCAGGGACAGAGCACCTTTATGGTCGAGATGGAAGAGACCGCCAATATTTTGAATAATGCGACACCCCACAGCCTGGTGATCATGGATGAAATCGGCAGGGGCACCAGCACCTTTGACGGGCTCAGCATCGCCTGGGCGGTTGCGGAATATCTCCACGGGCTGAAGGAACAGGGTGTCAAAACACTGTTTGCAACCCACTACCACGAGCTGACGCGGCTCGAAGACACCCGGCCCCGGGTTCGCAATTTTAACATCGCGGTGAAGGAATGGAACGATGAAGTAATTTTCTTGCGGAAACTGGTGCCGGGGGGAACCAACCGGAGTTACGGGATTCAGGTGGCCCGACTGGCCGGACTCCCGAACCGTGTGATACAAAGGGCAAAGAAAATTCTCTTTGCCATTGAAAACGGAGAGGGCAGCCCGACCCTCGCACCGGTGCTGGAGACGGACACCTCACCCGATGATCTGGAACAGACCCAGCTCAATCTGTTTCGGACCCCAGATCAGCTTGTAGTGGACCAGTTGGCACAATTGGACATATCTTCGATGACACCGCTGGACGCGCTCAACCGATTGAGCGAACTTCAGCAGATCGTTCATCGTAAAACTGAGAAGGACGGTTCGTGAAAGGGTTCTCCACAGCGTTATCTTTCGATAGCGGAAGTAAATCGTTGGGCTGCCGACTGTTCTGGGGAGCGACGGTGCTGCTTGTCGGTGTCCTGCTCACGTCCTGGTCACAGGCCGGAACCTCTCCCAAGCAGCAGTATTATTCAGCCGAATCCTGCTATCAGAGCCTTCGACAGCATCCGAGCCGGATGAAATACCGGCATCACTGGATGGCCTGCATCCGTAAGTTTGAAGCAGTCTATCAGAGCGATCCGGACGGCCCCTGGGCGGCCGCCGGATTATACATGAGTGGCAAGCTATACCTGGCGTTGTACGGGAAAAGCTATCTTTCATCCGACAAACGGGAAGCCATTGATATTTTCAACCGGATCGTCAAACGGTTTCCGAAAAGCCGTTATCGCGAGAAAGCCGCCGTCGAACTACGAGCACTGAAAAGCGCCGCACCCAAGAAAACGAAAACGGTGCGGACCAAGGCCCGGACCCGCTCCGCCGCCAAAAGAGAAGCCGGCGCCAAAGCCAAATACCTCGCTGCGGAAAAATGTTTTCGCAAACTCGGCAAAGACACTCGAAAACAAAAATATCGTCATCACTGGAAGGCGTGCATTGATCAGGCGGAATCGGCATATTCTCACGACCCGGACGGTGTCTGGGCTGCCGCCAGTCTATACCTTGCCGGACAGATATATGAGGGCCTGCGCGAGCGCTCCTTCAAAAAGGACGATGAGCATGAGGCCTTGCTCCGATATCGAAAAATTCTCCTGGAATTTCCAAAAAGCCAATATCGTCCCCGGGCCCGTAAATCCATCGCCCGGATCACGGGAGAGTCGTCGGCCGCCGGTGTCTCTCAAAAAACCGGTGCCCCCCTGTCGCCCGGCGACGTGATTGCGCGGGAGAGCGCCGTGAAAAGCCGATCCCCGTCGGGATCATCCCGTGACACCGGGCGCCATCGGAGCCGGACAGATCCTCGCAAGGGGGCGGTATCTGTAACCGGTCTCCGGTTCTGGAGCAATCCGAACTATACGCGGGTGGTGATCGATGCCGATGACGATACGGCCTTTGTTCATCGGCTCCTGAAAAAGGATCCGGCCATCAACAAGCCCCAGCGGCTGTTTGTCGATCTCTCCAACAGTCTTCTCGGCGAGAATATCGAGCGGACGGTTCCGATCAACGACAACCTGCTCAGCGACGTCCGGGCCGGCCAGCACACACCGGACTCGGTGCGGGTGGTGATCGATATTAAGTCTTTCAAAACGTATAAAATCTTTTCCCTGAAAAATCCCTTTCGGGTTGTCATCGATGTCTGGGGAAAGTCGAATGGAACCAGCGGCCGCCGGACCGCAGGGAGTACCACCGGTAAGGGAAAAGACATTCCTCCGGGTGCGTTGGCCAAACAGCTGGCCCTGGGGGTTCGGCGCATTGTGATCGATCCGGGCCACGGGGGGAAGGACTACGGAGCTCCGGGCTACCTGAAAGGGGTTCATGAAAAGGATGTCGTGCTCAGTATCAGCAAACGACTGGCTAAAAAGATACGTCAACAGCTCGGTTACGAGGTCATACTGACACGGACCAGCGATCGTTATTTGACCCTTGAGGAACGCACGGCTCTTGCGAATACGAAAAACGCGGACCTGTTTATCTCTGTACATACCAATTCCCATCGGGATCGGCGGGCCTATGGGCTTGAGACCTACTTCCTGAACCTGGCCACCGACAACGAAGCCATCATGGTGGCCGCCATGGAAAACGCCACTTCAGAGAAGAACATCAGCGATTTACAAACGATTCTTCTGGATCTGATGCAACATGCCAAGATCAATGAATCCAGCCGATTGGCGGTGCATGTGCAGGCTTCCACGAACAGCCGGCTCAAGAAAAAATACTCCCGAATCAAGGACAAGGGCGTCAAGCAGGCACCGTTTTACGTGCTGTTAGGGGCCCAAATGCCGGCCATTCTCATCGAGACATCGTTTATCAGCAACAAACGGGAGTGCAAACGGCTCACGAATCCAGCCTACCAGGATGTTCTGGTTCAAGGGATTGTGGACGGGATCAAGAAATACATTAAGGAGATCAGTCCCGCCACAGTGTACGCTCCCGCCCCATCGAGCAACCGGCCGGGTTGAGACAGAGATATTTTTCTTGACAAGATGACGCACATACCAAATAAAATAGTATCTCATGATCCTGTCGTTAAGTTGTTCCAATTGGCCCTGTGAAGTCCTTTAAACCCCAGATGGAAGGAGGCAAACATGGCGGAAAGTGTTTACAAAATCATCGAATTGGTAGGATCCAGTGAAACCTCATGGGAAGAGGCGGCCAAGGCTGCCGTGGAAACTGCCGGAAAAAGCCTCCGGGATCTTCGCGTGGCGGAAGTCAGCCAGATGGATATGAAAATTGAAGACGGAAAAGTCGCTGCATTCCGTGCGAGGGTGACCTTATCGTTCAAGTACGTATCCGGCTAACACAACCGGCTTTCAGCGTTAAGACACTCACCTAAAAACCTCACACAGGCGGTGATCTGAACCATGGTCTCATGGCAGGTTGCCGCCTTTTTATTTGCGTTGAGCACTTTCGGTTGTTCTATAGCCGTTGCCATAAATATATTCCGAATGAAGACGAAGAATCCATCGTCATGCCGGACTCCGATAAGCCTGCCCCGGCATGCCCCTGGCCGGGGGCATCCAGAATCGGTTTGCTGTTTACTGGATTCCGGCCTGCCAGACTGTGTCGCATTAGACCCCGACTGGGTTTAATTTTGTTCTTTGATAATTTTGTTCTTTGATACTTTTGTCTTCGAGACCGATCACATTTTGCGTTAGAGCTTACGCAGAACGGCCCATTTTGGTTGTTACGTGGGGCACATCAAACCCGTTGGGCTATTGTAGCTGTTTT
>Ga0209780_1000091_pt1 | contig 39283 bp, 27 predicted proteins | sample WorMetexBAHAMAS2_FD_187384 | JGI IMG/M metagenome (GOLD analysis project Ga0209780, IMG submission 187384) | Marine gutless worms symbiont microbial communities from Max Planck institute for Marine Microbiology, Germany - Inanidrilus exumae... | ecosystem: Host-associated > Annelida > Digestive...
AACATGCCGAGCCTGGATAATCGGCAGATCGCAGCAAATGGTCAGTTTACAACCGACTCCCCGCAGCGCAGTGCGCCTCTAATGACACTATCACAGACATCTGGTCAAGTCACCGTACCCCGAGTCAGAGTCGGGATTACCGTTTTCTGCATTGTAGCTCTACCCCGAGACAGACTCGGGATTACCGCCAGGGAGGTTAAGTGTTTTGATGTTGTTTGGATTACAGGAACTGTGCCTGCCCTGAATATTGATTTTAACAGTTCTCTTTGGATGGCCAACTTGCAGTAACTTGTGAAAAGAAGGCCAGTTTTAACAAAAAATGAGTGTATGTTTTGTTATGCTTTTGGGGGTGACTGACAAACCGGTGTTTATGTGAAAGTAAACCAAGATTTGTAGGAAGATGACGCTTAGACAAACGTGTTTTTTGGGGTGTGTTTATGGTGTGTGTGTGTGTGTGTGTTTGTGCAGTGATATGATTACTAAACAACTTGACCAGTATGCTAGAGTGCTGCGTGAAGTCGGCTTATCAAGTGGTAGCTCTGTCATGTCCACGAGGCTTCAGTGTCTGTCGGGAAACTTGATAGCACAGTTGCTACATCACCGTGATGTTACTCAGAGTCAGTTTGTTTACTGTTTCTACTGTTCCGTCTCTGTGTCTGTTATCAGGTATTCCTGTATAAGTTGACATGTGTACTGAAATGCAACCAGCCACAACTGAAGTGAAACAGACAAACTTTTTATAACAGATTTTTTTGAGGTTGTACCAAATGATCCACTGTATCCAAAGTGTTTTGTATCCAAATAAGTCATCTGACCTACTTTATGAACTGATATCAATTCATCTCGCCAATAGCTGCGTCTTGAGCATAATTACTTTGTTGTCTGGCTTGTCTATAGTCTTCTGACTAGAAAACTGGTCCACAATAACACAAAGTCCAGAGTACATTCTATCCGTGTTGTTGTTCATGGAAATTAATTGGAATTCTGTTGTGCTTTAACTGTTTTTGTTCATTATGCCTGAGTCCATTGTTTTACTTTAAATAGGTATGCATTGCAGTATGCTAAAATAGCACATTTCCGTTCCATTAAGTTCTAATTACCTGAACCTAGTCAAATCACTGTGTGTGGCAGTGATGACAGTTATGACTGGCTATTACATCACAGTTTGAAGATATATTTTGAAATGTTTTATTGTTGTTTACCAGCGTTGTAATTGTCATTAGTATTACAGCAGTTGCTTAGTATGAGACAACATCAGCGTCTGTGATCAGTGTTGCTGATCGTCTGCCACGCTTGCTTCTTTACCGTCGTTAACCTGCCATTTCTGGTCGTTGCCGGTCGTACCTGGAACGGTCCACCTCAGCACGTCACCTTGGTTTCATCTCTTCCAGTCTTCCGAGCATGTTTTGTTTTTCTGACTGCCCTTTCCATAACTGTAAAGTGCCCACTTGTCATTTTGATCATGTAATCATTGTTCATTCATTAACCAATATTCACTCCCATAGTGTAGATTATGTTTACTGAGGACATTGCTGTGCTTAGACATGCTACAGTGTCCGGCTGTATCTGTGTTGGATTTCAACTGGCAAAGCATTCTTCGTTTCCAGATGGAAGTCAGCACAGTTCTCCATGCACGGCCAGAGTCAGCCGGCGACATTATTTCTTCAGACTCGGGTGTGTTGCTCTGCTGTATTACATAGGCTGTATTAATGCTTAATTAAGTTTAGTCTGATTTTGAATGGATGTTCATGGTTGAACCTAGAAATATGTAAAATTGATGCCACTGAGTCCAGTTGTTGACATAATCTGATGAATTGTGAGGAGCTGGCGTAAAGGCGCAGCATCAGTACTGGAGTTGATTGATGAAACAAGAAATGAGGAGATTGAGAACTCCAGTGGGTGATTTTTCACTGACTGGTATCAGTTCTGTTGGTTTAGAGAGAGACAGGGCGTCCAGCCTGTAGAAACGTTCTCAAGTTACTGTGAAAGATCCTATTTTGTGGACGATTGGATGACCTGAACGTATTTCAGAACAGAACGCCGATCAAACAAAATCGAGAGTAGTTGTAATTGTGAAACTTTTTAGGCCACATCACATGTATTGCATAGATGCGGCCTGTTGCTACAGATGTTGTATGTAGCATGGTCTGTCTGTCTGTCTCTCTTTGTGTCTGTCTGTGTGTTTGTCACACAGATGTGCCCTGCAAAAACAGCTGAACCAATCAAGATGCCGTTTTGGGGCTGACTTTTTTAGGCCAAAGGAACCATATATTAGATGGGGTCCAGATCCTCAAGGGGAAGGGGCATTTTGGGGGTTTTCCGGCTTATTGAAAAGCACTGGGAGTCATCTGCTGTGGTATACGCAGCAAAAAATCAGTACGTAATGGCATCAGCATGACTGCTGCATTGGACTGCATTCCTACTGGCTGGCTGGTATTACATTAACTTTTCCCCCCGTGAAATATCTGCCCCCTGCAATGCAGCCTCTTGGCAGATTTCTTTGTTTGTGTCATGGTGTGTTGCATTTGTTGTGGATGTGTTGCCAGTATTTCACATATCCTTAGGTGATTCATGTGTGCAGTGTGCTCGTTCTGTGGTGATAGGGCCGCGTGATCACAGACGAGAGACTACAATGGTGGCGACTGGGTACCGGTTTGGCCAATGTTTGGTATCACAGATGGGCCAGTCGTTCGTCTATGACTGCGAATACTTTGGTGGTGTTGAGCGGCCTGTGTTTACGCCACTCACTGAGCGCGTATTTCTGAGCTTGACATCAGCTATCAAGTCATTCCGCTGTGGAGTACTTACTGGCAATACTGGCGTCGGAAAATGTCAAACTATTGCAGATCTTGCAATGGTTGGTAGGGCTTTTGGATTTCTTTTTTTCTTTTTGCTTTTGGTGTTATTTTTTTAGCTTATTGTTGAGTTAACTAAATCCTTTAGTGCTTTGATTTGGAATAAAATAGGGTTGACCCTAACCATAACCCACCAGTAAAAAGCAATTCCTGCTGCAAGATTTAAAAAAAATATTTTGGTCGTCCGGTGTAACCTGCATGCCTCTAATATTAATTGATTGATTGACTAATTAAATGACTGATATAAATCGTCAGTAGTAATGATATGCATGAATAACCAGCTGCGTGTTTATTGACTATTTACATGTATTATATAAGTTTAAATTTGTGTAGCAATTTTACAGATTCGTTAGTGTCATTTTGTGTGGTGTTTGTGGCCAGTTAAACAAAAAAAACTGAATATGTGTTGTCTTTTGATTTATGTTCATGCTCGTTATTTGATGCCATGCTGCTGTATTACTGGCATGCTATCACAGTGCACAATCTCTTTCCCCATACTTTACCCCTTACTGTCTCTCCCTTTCCATCACTTTCTCTCATCCCTTGCAGGCCCTCGGGCTGCAATAATAGGCCTGATCTGTTTCCAGCCAGATGTCATAAAAGAACATCTCTGAAATGATCTATTTTTGTGTGGAGTAGGACGTAAAACCTTAAATCATTCTAGCCATTTTTTCTTCCCATTTTCTCATTTATGCTTTTATCCCTTTACTTCCTGAATCATCTGTTCTTTTTCCCCAACACCTTCCCAGAGCACTCTGCCCCATTCTGTCCACTTTATTAATCTACTAAGAGTTTTCCATTGGCACACTCACATACCCAGGACAATAGACAATAGGTTTGGATATGTGTCTTGATACAGGCCTTGGGGCGACATCTGGTGAAGTTCAATTGCTGTGAAGACCTCGACCTGCCAGTGGTAAACCGGTACTTATCGGGAATGATTCAGTCTGGATCATGGGGCTTGTTTACAGATGCCACGAAGATGAACTCAGGTGCATTTCCAGAATATTACCGCAGAAAATTGCTAAATATGGCAGTGAAAATGCTAAGAATAACCGAAAAGCTGTGGCAGCTGAGATTTTTGGTTAAATCACAAATTTGTTGCTAATGTTGCTTATTATTTCGCTCCTAGTCGGTGGGCAGAGTATTGCGATCAACATGTCTGTATGTATTGTCTGCTGTCTGTCGTCTGTCTGTCTGTCTGTCTGCTCGCATATCTCAAAAACCACATGTCCAAATTTTACTCGGATGTCAAACAATGTTTAGTTTGGTCGAGTTTGCCTGGTGGCGGCACCGGAAGTGAAGTCTGATATCAACAGTTGCCTTGTATGATTGCTTTTGCAGTCTTAGACTGTGGTGCAAAAGTACACTTTTGAGTCTGATGTGCTGGCAGTTTAATTTGAAAATTTTATTGTTTTGTCATTTGATGCTATGTGTTTGTATGAATGTCTTACAAAGTGAAACAATTGAACTTTTCATGGCAGATTCTACGCCGTGTACAGTTGCACTAGGTCTACCATGCTCAGAAGATAATCCTGTTAGTTACAGCATGCTAGCTTTTGTTTTGCTTTCCACAGAAAACGTCACATTTACTCTGTTTACTACATTTTATGAAAGACCAAATGTTAATTAGCAGGATTAAACTGGCAGATCTTTCTGCCACAGATTATTATTAATGTTGGACCAGATTACTGGAGTCACACTGCGGACGTGTTTACATTGCAGGGCTGATGTCAATAGTTGGTCAGAATTTGGAGACCATTAGTCATTCACTGATGGTACTGAACTCAACTGTTAACAGCCAGTATGGAATTCGTGGTCAGCCACGTTTTGACAAGGTTTCTGTCGTTATTCTGTGTTCACTTGATCTCTTATGTCTGTCGCTGTTTTGTGAACAACAAAAACGTCGACGTGATTGATAATGATATTTGTTTCTGCTGAGATGCATGTGATATTACACTAATGGTGTGCTTTTGAATTTGGTTGTTGTCCAGATTTATTATGTCTCAGTCAGGGTACTGACAGTGGGGAGCTATGGAGCCGTTTTATATTGAGCAATGCCCCTTTCCTTCAAGAGTCCAGCAGTGCATCAAGAAAGGATGTGACCAGTGGATGATGTTTTTTTCTGATCGGCGTCATGGCTTTGAGTTTTCTTCAGAGCTTTGACATCGACACTGTTGGTTTGTTGACTTGATAAAAACCTGTTCAATTTATCCCCAGCGGTTCTCTTTCCAAACAAGTGCTAGAAGAAAACATTGGAACTGGTGAACCAGCCTGTAAAACGACCGTTGAAACGACGGAACTGGCGGTGTGAAGGTGGCTTGAAATGTAGATATGAACCTTCCAGTGTCAACATTGAACATGAGAGACACAGTAAGTTTTACTGTCATATGTGGCAGCAGATTACATTCCTTTTTGTCGTAAGATGGATGAAGAATAAAAAACTAGAGATGTCGCAAATTTGATGGTTGCAACGTAATGGCCGCCGGATGTTGGGTCACAATAAGCAAACGGATCTCAGCCGTTTCTGGGTCAAATATCACGTAAAGTAGGTCAACTTTTAGGGGACACATTGTAGACTGACACTAGCATTTTTGTTTGTTGATGCGGTGTTGAGTGCGGAAGTCGTGGAAAATGTGGTTCAAATTTGATGTTTTTTTGCGCTCCAAATTTGGGGGAGGCCCTTGAAGTTTTTTGGGGGGCATTTGTAAATCGACACCACTTCCGACCTACTGACCAAGTTTGGTTGAGATCCCATGGCTGGTCTTTCATCTATGCTGACGAAATAAAAAACGAAAAAATAAAATAAATTACAGCGGTAAAATATAATGGCTTTGCCTTCGGCGGCCATAATAAAATCGCACTCAAACTCTGTGTGAGAAATTAAGCCATGTGGTAATATTAAATGAAACTGGTGGCCAGAGCTCCATCGCTATGTTGTTTTAGTTGACTGTGGACGTTGTTGTGCTTGAGAGCAGCAGTCTGCAATGATCAGTAGTGAACGCATCCGTCGCAATTCACTGACAACTCTTCACTCTTTGCCAGCAACGTCAGTGGAAGACAGTCGGCGACTGGCTGTGGGTCGACAGACATCTGTTCCTCATGGATACAATGTGTGTATTCAACTGTCTACTAGTTTGTATTATAATACACACAGAACAAACAACTGCCTATTTGATGAGCACAGCCCCTAACAGCTTTGAGCTGAACGCCACTGATGACAAGATGTAGAGAATCTTATAGCAGCATGAATGTGAGTTGCAAGTGGTCAAGATTGTAGAAATCAAGCAGCAAATGGGCGAAGTCTGGCATAGCATGTGATAGAGCATTTGAGTGAAAAGATGCGATTTTTGTATTTTCATGTTTCGCCAGGTAGTGCAGAAGCACTAGTTAGGTGAGGTGATTGTCAGCAGCTTATCTGCCAAAAATTATCAAAATTGGTTTATGTGTGTCAAGGAGTGACTTTTTGGGGATACTGTGTCGATAAATACACATATCACAACAATGCATTTCGTTTTGTATTCTTGCAAACAAAAAAGTATGATGTTCCTAGAATAAGTACTGTAAAATAAATGTGTTACTGTGGTAGTTTTTCATTTCTTTTGGCAACATAATGATAATGATCTGTTTACTTATAAGTCAAGTAAAGCAAGTTATTTGTGTGATATTTTGTGATGAGTGATGCTAACATCTGCCGTGTATACTTGATATACACGTCAGGAGGAAGGATTATGCACGTACTTTGCGGAACCTTGGATAACAGAGAAGGACCGACGCAGTGCTGTTGACAAAGAGGTCAAGTTCATCGACTCACAGTTGTATCACTCAATGAAACCTATCAAACCAATGGCATACGGTGAGCTGTTTTGCTGGATGATCTGTTATTCACTGTGGAGACTATTAACTTGTGTATAACAATGTTGTAAGTTTATTGACAAAATTGAGGTCGATTTGTATTAACAGCAAACGGACGCTTTCCCATAAGCTCAGTTACATAGCGCTGACTGTAGCCAAGAAGCCAAGACCATTCCTTAGTTCACATACGGAGTGAAAAGACTACTGAAATCTATTGAGTTCAGGAATAGCATTGAGCCACACAGTAATTTCCACCTGTCATTGACAGGCTCATAGGAGCACCTGTCTGATTGAAGTTCACCTGGATAATAATCATCAAACAATGTGCATCAGGAGATCAAAATTTGTGTGCGATATTAGTGATAAAGTTAAGACTTGAAATGAAGTTTTGTTTAGCAGAGTTTCTACAGGTTGATTGGTTCTTGTCTGATGTAAACAGAACAGGTGATGCGTCACCGTCAGTTGCTGGTCAAGATGAAGCAGCAGTTGTCTCGGCAGCTACTCCATCAGCCGACTTATCTTGGCAGCATGCTGTTTGATGGACAGTTCATTCAAGCAAACTCAAACTACGCATGTTTCATGACGTTCAACATGGCTTCTGTTGCTGCAGCCAAGATTCCTGAAAACTTCAAGGTCTGCAGCAGTTGTATGGCTCAGTTTGGATGCATGGCGTCGTCACATATATCAGTTACGTTGAAACTTGTAATAATCTGCTTTATGGCAGTAGATGGTGATGCTCAGGTTTGCATTGTGCAGCCAAATTTCAGTGGCAAGCCGAGTTATTTACCGTGTTGAATTTGTTAATAAGTTATTTACGTATTGATGTAAAGATAATATTATAACAAACTGTTATTGTTTTGTGTAGTGAAGTCTAGCAAACAGTCTGCAGATTATTAAAAATGATGCAGTTAGTTGTAAGTGAATGGAATTGAATCACCAAACATGATCGATCTCAAGCAGTTATTGACAGAAGTGATGGTTCCGTAACGATACTTAAAGTTATGTAAGAAATGAAACTGAAAGTAAACTAAAATGTAAGTTGAACGGCTCCTCACTGCTGTTTTAAATTGCATGTGTAAGCAGTCGTTATGAGGTAGCAGAAAGTTGTCAACTGTATATTGTTTGTACGAAGTGCATTATGTTGAGTTTGCAGAATTCACTTCGGCAGTTTCTGATGCCTCCACCAGACTTGAAGGTGATCACAGAGATGCAGTTGTGTCGCACTGGCTTCACTCACTACAAAACTTTAGCAGAAAAACTCAGTGTTCTCTTCAGGATGCTGCAGACACAGGTCTGTACCGCATCGGCTGCTTTTATCCTGTATAATTCCGTACCTAAGAAAGTTTTGTGATGGTAATATATATATAGTCAACTGTGTATTACCATATTATTAAGTGGACTCTTCTGAGTCGACTTGATAAAGTCGGTCTCGAATGTCGTCCGTCCGTCCGTCCGTCTGTGTCTGTTCACAAAAACGTTACTTCGACTTCAATGAAATTTGGCATGTAGGTAGAGGTCGATGAGTGATGCACGACAGTATGCAGTATGACCCGATCCAAGGTCAAGGTCACGAGCCCTTTGGAGTTGGAAATCCTTCCATTTTCAAAAGCTATCTCCTCCGACATTTACAATGGGAGCTGGCAACTGTACACTGATTCTTAAATTAGGGCACAATATCTAAATTCTATCGGGCATGATTTTTGATATTTGTCCTAGTTTTTGTGTCGCACAACTTTGAACTTGGCAGAAACTTCAGTTGTTGAAGAGTTGACTGTCAGTCCCGCATGATGCTAATTTATGTACTGTTGAAAGTTGTTACTGAATTGTTTGCCTCTGTATATTTCACATTGGGTTCTTTTCATTAGTAAGTAACATTCAGCTAAATGAACATAATACAGTTATTAAAACAGATAGCAAGGTACTCTGTTACGCTGTAGCAAGGTATCTTTGCTGCTAAAACAGGTAGCAACATACTCCCATTACTCTATAGCAAGGTACCGTGCTATTAAAACAGGTAGCAAGGTACTCTGAGAGCAAGATACTTTGATATTAAAACGGGTAGCAAGGTACTCTGTTACTCTGTACCAAGGTACCTTACTACCTCTGTATTCCAGGTGAACCTGGTTGATTGGGTTTTCTTCCTCCACTTGTTCTGAAAGAGAATCTTAGTAGATAAGTGGCAGAGGCTGTGTACAGGTCGGATGTCCTTCCTGTCACCAACCAACAGTGTCAAAGCACTGAAGGGAACACAAAGCACTGATCTCAACCGGTGGCTTGGCCTCATCTTTTCGTCATTTACCATGGGACTCTTGACAGAGTGTTGATGCCTTTTCATCCACGTCCAAAGCCATTACCACTTTTTCCACATATGACAGTTATGTGCGTTTTTGTCTGTGATTATCTATGTACGTGTGTTTCAGTTGCCACGCCATCAGCACTATGTTGTTGGCTTACGACTGGTCTTCTCAGTGTTACGACTTGCTGCTGCTAAACTTAGTACGGCTTTACGGTCGGCAGAAACACAGCAAGCCACTCTGACGCGATCCACCAGTGAGCATTCTGAAGTTAGAGCAAGTACAAAAGACGACGCACAGTCCGTGTCGTCAGCTGTCAGCCACACCAATAACAGCAGTGAGTGTCATTTCCACTGGCCTCGGTTCTGTTTTTGGCTTGGAAAAACTGTTGATCAAGTTTCAACACTTTTGTGTGAGCCTTTAAAAATATCTGGCAACTGCCGATTTTTGTTGATTTGCCTCCTTACTGCAGTTTTCAGTTCAAAATTTACATTCAGAGTATTCACAATTAACTGTTTAGACGTTGCCTATATTGATCAATTGATCTATCGTTTTCTGTGTTTATTTTGTGTTTGATTTTACTGTAATTAATCTTTTTGGGCACCACGGCTGTAAGTATAGGCTTTGTCTGTTTTAGACCAGATATTGTACAAGGCAACGAACCCCGTGTCATATGGCACATGTAGCTTGGTCTGTGTGTCTGTGTGTTTGTGTGTCTGTGTGTTGCGCACACAGGTGAGCTGTGAATTGAATGGGTAAACCAGTCGAGATGCCGTTTGAGTTGAGTAAGGTATTTGCGTAGTTTGTGACGTTGTGTTCTACATATCTCAGCTGTCATTGTGTTGCATGTCCAGGCACGCTGTTGTCCTCCCTGGCGTCACGTGACACCCTTACAAACGAAGAGTCATTGTTGGTCGATGCACTGCTCGCCATTTTTGAGTCTCGCATGTCTTCAGCAGACGACATTTTGACTCTGCGTGTTCTAATGAGGGAAATGTTTCCAAGCAGTGTCCGTCTGCGGACATCCTGCAGCCATGGACCAGGGAAACATGCTTCAACTTCCACCATGCTGAATGATGCTATTGTTACACAGTTACGTGCCTTGGGCTTACAACCAACAGACAGTTCAGTCAGCAAAGTGAGAATAGTGTATTTCTTGCCGCATTGTTTACATTATTGGTGCTGGAGTTGGAGAGCAGGCATAAAGGGAACAACCTCCTTTCTGTTAGGAGTCGGAGTCCGGTTGTGAAGAAAGCAAGAATGAAGCCAGTCACCACTGGTTGTCTGGTTGGGGTCATTGCTTGGTATTTCCTTAAGTACTTTAAAAACTTTATTGACTATATGACAGGAAAGATATTTGGCCCATGAACCCTGTGCCGTTTATCATCCAGCACAAATGGTTAAGGAAAATTGAGGGAAAACTGGCGAACTTGGGTTTACCTGGAATATGGGTGTTAAATGCAGGTTGTGTTATTCACATTATTTGAGTTAAGCTATTATTTTAACAAAAAAGATAGATGTTTATAGATGCTAAATATTTTCTTCATTGTAACTTATCTTTCAGACAGTGCATTCTTATCAATCACTTTTTCTTTCAATGTCGTTGATGCTGTTGGTCAGCTGACAGACAGGAAGCTGCTGCTGAATCTGAAAACTTTTCCTTTGGGCGTCTGGAAAATCTGACAAATCTGGAAAATCGGATTTAGCTTGGAGTAACTCCGGTAAAATAGGCCAACAACGGAACATTGGTTGCTGTCGCTGCTTTGAATTTTCTTCATTGCTTAAACCATGCCAATAAAACCTGTGCCTCTTATCCCAGTGGGTTCTTTCTGGAACTTCTTAGAGGTTAAAAAAACAAGCAAACCGTTTGACTCGGGTTTGGCTGAAAAACAGTTGTTGAAACGTACGTACTGGTAGTTTGTTAGGCAGAGAGGTTGTCAAGAAGTGTTGTGTGCTAGATTCACCAGCTGTATTCGTGCTTGAGCATGGCATGTCGTGGTGTGCTGCTGGTGGGACCCGCTGGAACAGGCAAGACTTCGTGCTATCGTGTGCTTGGCAAAGCTCTCACTAGCCTTAGCAGTCGTTCTGTTGATGAGACTGAGCCGGCGGATGACTTCTCGCATAAGCTGAGAGTTTCATCACAAAGTCTCAAGTCGCAGGTCTGCCAGCATGTTTCTGGTGTAGTGAGGCTGACGGCCATGGAGAGCTGTGAGCCACAGTGTAAATAAATCCAGTGAAAATAGAAATGGTAGGACGTCCCAACAAGATGGACGTCCATTCTTGTGTGGTTGGCGCCAGCTGGCGAATGTGATTAAATATAATGAAATATTTGAGACTTGTTGTATCTTTATCGAATTCAGTTCACATTGGTAAAGCTATTGGACATTGGCTGTGTGCAGGTTAACAGAGATTCACAGGAGCAACTGTCACATTCGAGCTGCAAGGAAAAAGTTGTGATGGATGCCGAAGGGTTTCCTAGAGTCGACGTTTGTGTGTTATTTCCAAATGTCTTTTCACCACAAGAGGTGATAAATGATCCTTTGCTTTCTCGATTGTGTAACTATGAAATGTGGCAAGTAAGTAAGTAAAACGTTTATAAAGCACAGTAATTGTTTAAGTGTAAATGAATCAGAGGCGCTGCATTGTATTTAAGTAATTAAGTAAGTAAGTAAATTTATAGAGCGTGGTTATCGTCAAGAACCTTTAAAACGTTGAATGCACTAGTATCGAGCAAACATCTGAAACAGTCTGCACTGATGGTCGGGTCCCGGCTGAAATCTAGGGGTTGTTAAAAGCAGATGGAAACAAATGGGTTTTGAGATGCTTTGAGAATGAATCCATAGTTTTAGGATGAATGAATGGTAGAAGCCACAGAGTTACAGAGGTGCTGTGATATGGTATGAAGTGAGAACCAACAGAGAGACTAGTGTGAGGTGTGTGTAGATTGGCACAGTGTACCAGCAACATTGCGACAATGTAACAGCATTTTATCAAGTACTGCACAAGAACAAAGTCATAATTTGTGTGTGATACCTGTTGAATTTTTTTGTTGTACGGGTTGTGTGCAGTTGTTTGGGCATTATGCGGGAGCAGTGTGGCAGACTGGCTTACTAACAGCTGCAGTACAGAAGGCAAGTCAACAGGCCGAGGTGCTCGCCAAGTACGGATCAGCCAGCAATAGTAGCAGTACTGTGAAGTGGATAGTGCTGGATGGAGAACTGAATCCAGCGTGGATTGATGGAGTGAACAGTTTTCTCACGGAGCCTTACTCTTACTATTCGCTGAACAGTGACATTACTACACTCCATGGTCAGTTTCTATCAGTTATACAGGGTGTCTCAAAAAAACGACACTGGTTTGGCTTGCTATAACTTTGACATACATCAGTCGATTTTGATAATTTTTGGCAGGTTTGTTGCTAAGTAAGTAAGCAGTCAGATGGTACTTTATTTTTCCACCTCACCTAACTAGTGCTTCTGCACTACCTGGGGAAACACAGAAACACGAAAATCGCATGTTTTTACTCGAAAGGTTCTGTTAGTGCTTTTCCAGATTTCAACCAATTGCTGCTTGATTTCTTGAATTTTGTTGACTTGCAACTCATATTTACACTGCTATAGACTCACTAAATCTTGTAATCAATTGAGTTCAGCTCTGGCCTGTTGGAGCCATAGCTCAGGAGAAATGAAGTTGGGAGTTGTGCAGCAGTTATTTAACTGTGACAGAAGGCCTGCTGACCTGCCTTCTGTCACATGTTGCGTGCACCATGCGCTGGTGCATGGTAGATAACGTAGTCGTCGACAGTGTGTTGGATAACAGCTAAAATTTGTTGAGATAGTAAGATATCCCACCAATATTGTCCATTGACTTTTCACTTCAGGCTCGACAAAGAACAACTCCCACTTCTATGAGTGTGTGGTATGCTATACTCTCTTCCTAGGTCTTGTTTGGTGCATACGGCTGGTTTTTGTGCGAATGAATGGTGGTTTTTATGTGACCAAGTGGTAATATGAATGTGTTTTGTGTGTCTGTTGGCAAAACGACATTCAGCGTTTTTAAGTAAAAGGATGCAATTTTCGGCTTTCAGTTTCCCCAGATAATGCAGAAGCATTAGTTAGATGAGGTGAGAAAATAAAGTACCGTTTGATTGCTTACTTTCTTAGTTACATTTCTGCCAAAAATTATAAAAAATTGTTCAATGTTTGTCAAAGTTATAGCAAGTCAAAGCAGTGTCGTTGTGTTGAGACACAGTTTATGTCATTGCACTGATGTGTAGTTTTTGACAACAGTGAATGTGTGATAAGTGTTTTATTTTTGGCAAAAAATGTTTATCATGTGCACTGGTATGTAGGAAGAAGATTTTTGTGCAGAAATACTAAACAACTTGCATACATTGACATTTTAACTTATTCAGATTAAGATTAACGAGAGAGCTACAATAAACTGACTATCTATTAAGATTGTTGAAAATACCTACCACTTTAAAAAAAATCAGTTTAGGTATTTTTGAAGATTCAGTTTATTTACAATGTGATTTAGATGTGTAAAAATTGTGTAATATGCACCGCTTATTTTTGACAACAGTAATATCATATGCTTATTTAATTCATGAGGAGCCCCGTATGGGCTCCGGTGCGGTAATGTGTCGTGATTCATGTGTTGATTTTCGGCGCTATATAAAATTGTTTGTTTGTTTGTTTGTTTGTTTACTTAACTTCCTTCCTCACTTTCTTCTTTCTTTACTTTCTTCTTTCTTTTTGTTCGCTTTTTTACTTATTTACTTCGTTACTCGTTTGCTTCCTGACTGATATATCTTTTTCTCCCAGAACACTGCAGACCCATTCTGTTTCCACGCCAGAGGTTGTAGGAGGCAACCAAACCTTGCTTTAGTTTTTTTGGTTCATTTTATGTTGTAGTATATTTTGTTACGGATGCATGTTTGCTTTTGTTTTGTTTTATTTAGTTCTCAGTACTAAGCCAAAAGATTGGCTGGGAAGAACGTCTCCGAAATGACCTAATCTGTGTTGGGTGGGACCCAATCAATTCCTGTGGAATACTGCTTACTTTACATGAGCAGTGATCTTTTGTTAGGGTCAACGAAGATCATATTTGAAATGTCGAGCCTGGCGAATGCATCACCTCAGACCATCTCATGCTGTGCATTGCTGCATTGCTCCAGTGATACTGTGCCCTGGAAATGTCTCATTAACAGCTGGAATCAGCGTACTCTTGATCATGGGCTCGTGCCGTTGGCGAGGTTGCCATGGTTATGTCTGACTTACTCTGTCATTAGGCGTATTTACGTCAGTTTGAACAGAATAAGAACTTTCAATGCTGCGTGTAAAACAATTATTTTGAGGCACTCTGATGACGCCAAATAAAAACTAATGCCTGCTCGTAGCCGCCACCTGTCATTGTCAGCTCTGATCATCAGACAACTTCAAGTGCACTGTTATCAGCACAAGTTCATGTCTTGGTGATCGGGCATTTGCTGCTGCCGGGCCATGACTTTGTGATGGTCTGCCCACACACGTCTGTTAGCCTGCTCTAGCACTGGACAGTTTCTACCGCAAACTGAAAACGTATTTTTAATTGTTCAAGGCACTAGCATCTAGTGACTGTTGTTTATAGGTGCTGTGTATAAATCTCCTTACTTACTTCTTCCGGAGTGCCACTGTTATGTTTGCCTGATTTCATTCAGCAGTAAAATGTTTCTTGGCAAGTAGTTATCGAGGATTGAAAAAGTCAGTAAATAGTAAATACACATCTTTATGTGCCACCTTTAAGTCAGACCTTCAAAGGAGGTAATGGTCAAAGGTTTTAGAGACAGTTTCAAAACCTCTTGCCTGCCTGAGAAATTAAATCTTGAAACATGCACGCTAATCATCGTGACACAAGATGCCAAACTCTACTGAGAATTGAGCGAGGCCCGTGCGGCTAATCTTTCACGCATAGTACACAATCTGGAGGTTTGCCACAAAGGCACAGACACAGGCTTGGGAGTTTATGGTCCTCGACAACACTGTCTGCAGTGATGATTGCTCATCATTCGAGGACAGAATAAGCCGAACCAGCTGCAGAAACGTGTAACGAGTACTGTGCATATCAACTCGCCTTCCACTAGTCTGGAAAACCCTGGAAAAATCAGTGAATTGGAAAAGTCACGGAATAGCCAGTGAATTAATGAAAAATCAGGGAGAAGTCAAGGAAAGGTCAGTCAAAAGTATTCGTTCTGGAAAATTGCATATGGTTGACCTTCAGACTTGGACTTGCTGTTGGTTTTGTTAGTTGTCATAGGCACTTAATTAGGTGTGACATAGCCGTAACCTTGGTGTTTCAAACAGTTACATACTTTTTTCATAAGCGGCATTCATATTGTGTTAATATTCTTAGTTGCCATTTGCTTCTTCTCTGTCTCTGCTACTGGAAAAGTTCGGGAAATTGTGTTGTCTGGATAGCAGTTACCATCTGTATTTTAAAACCCATCGGTGAATTTGTTTGGCCAGGGGCGTGGCTTACGTGGGTCACGTGGCACTCAACAGCAGCGCGGCCATGCCAGGGTCGGGCCGTACGTGGCTCACATGGCGTATTGCGGGCCGGCGGGCCGGCGGCCCAAGCCACAATTGCGCGGAGGAGCACGTTTGTGGCTTGTGACCTTTATTGTCAACCTTGTCAGCGTGTGCAGTTTGTTGGTTGTAGCTTGCAAGTGATTACCAGTTTGATGATGTCGTTAGTCGAGCCATCAGTTCAGTTTCTTAGTTCGCTTGAGCCACGTTTCTGTGACTTTGGAAGCCCGCGAGACGTTTCATCTGTTGGTCTGCTTCAAGTGGAAACGTTTCTGTGCATATTTACGACACTGCTTAATGACTACTTTGCTCGCGGTCAGAAAAAACTGAAATCGCTTGAAGGTTGTTGCGTCAACAAGTCTGCTTTGGCTACTGATGACTCGGTTAAGCTGACCGGATATTCTGTGGAATCACGGGAGCACATTGACGGCAGGTCGTCAAAAGCGGTGGAGAATTGTTCATATACGTTTGATGTTTCCAATGCACTAAAGCGTCTTCTTGCGCTTGCTTATATCTGGGGATTTGGATCGTCACTCTTGAACAGGTATTTCATAATATTGACAATTTTAGTGTGATTTGCAGAAATTATGTCGGCTGTTTTTACTTTGCCCCCGGTCTGAGTGCAGAAGTATTGTGATCAGCTTGTCCATATGTATGTTTGTCTGTTTGTTTGTCTGTCCATTTGCATATCTCAGTATCTCAAAAATCACACGTCCAAATTTTACTAGATTTCTGAACATATTACCAGTGGCCATCATGCACGAATTCTTTAATTCTGCTATTGCCTTCAGATGTCAATGCGATACGTTGTGTACTGCTGGTTTTGTGGATGACGTTACGTTTTCACATAATAAGGTGAATGGGCAGAATCAGAGATAATGGACGTGTTTTGTTGAGTTTGCCAGGTGGCGGCACCGGGGGCGAAGTCTGCCGTGTTCGACTGCATCTTGTCTTAAGCTCTGTTTTCATCATCAACCAAGCCAAGGGTGCATTTTGGTGATTGGTTGTTGTGACATCAGAGGCAGCCACAGCCGCATCGTGAAAATGCCACTTGTTTGTATATGAAAACACTGCTGACGTGGGTGGATGGGTGATGACGACGAAGAACTGAGTTTTAGTTTTTGAGCCGTTTGAACATGTGTAGCTGGTAAAACAAGCAGATCAACAAAGCAGAAGTTATTAACAGTTATAACCTTTCACTTGCTCAGCTTTTGCATAGACTTTGCTGTTTGCAGAATGTGTTGATGCTGTATGCATCTGTACTAATGCACATATTATGTGCTTGAAACAGAGATTGGCCAAAGTTCGACATTTTCGTCCGAGAGAGACTATTAGAAGTGCTACCAATGCTTACATTTCCTGCTGACGGGACAGTGTTTGATTATTTTGTTGATTCTCGAAATGGAAACTGCATTCGATGGAACGAGCGATCTCTGGAGAAATTCCACAGTTTTGCCATTTCAGGCAGCTATGTTGTTATTCCTGAGGTTTCTAACGGTTTATATTGTGATTACATACACTTTCTGCAGTTTCTGGTTTCTGTTGCCAGCTGCTTTACCTGTACAACTACGTGAATGGCAACTCTAAAGTTTTCAAGTTTGAAGTGCAGTAGCTTTAATCTTATGTGATTGTTTCAAAATTTTTTTTCATCCTTAGCACCAGTTGACGTGGATTTAGTTTTACCACCACACAGCCATCCTCACTTTAACAGCCATTTGCTTTAACAGTTATTTTCCAGGTGAATGCGGGTTTTCCGGTCTTTCTTGGTGTCTTCTTTCACTTTCCCAGAAGAGAACTTGTAACGATAAATTGCACATGTTTTTTACCAGCTTGATGCTCTTCCTGTCATCCAGCTACAGTGATAGACTGGTGGATTTGTTATTGTTCAACTCCTTTTACATGCTGTTTAATTTTTGGGGGAACCTATGAGTAGGTTGTCTTCCTTATGAGCTATTTGGGATTTGCCATCAGTACAGCGCTGACATTTCGGCCAATTTAGACAATGTTTGGAATTACTTCACCCAAATCCGCTAAAAGATCAGTATTCCAACAGTTGAGTCTGCCAATCTGTGGCCCCAGTTCCCCCTGAAATCCTCAAATTAGCTTTTATGGAGAATTCCCCCGGGTTGGGAACCCCTGATTTTATGGAATATTTCAAATGATTTTTTGTGTGGCTTCAGCTGCTGAGCTACATCAATACTGTTTTTGTGTGTATCAGCTGGAGCGCTATGCTTACTGGACCAACTTATTGTTGTCCTACCGACGACCGGTGCTTGTGACCGGTGAAGTCGGCGTCGGAAAAACGTCGTTGATTGAGGTACGGCTAATTGTTTACATTTGTGTTTTCTACACTGTACAGTTTTAAAGGTACTGACGGTGGAGAGCTGGGGATGGAGGAGCAGGTCTGGTACTGTGGGTGGTAGGTCCCTGGATGCTTCTTTTGGGTTTTACCTAAGAGAAGCATTCCGAAACTAGACCAATACAAAAAAGATATTATACAACGAGAGTTGTTAGGCACTGATATGTTATAGAAACTGAAGAACAGGAATTACACAAGATATCACATTGGGTCGTCACTGAACAAAAAGGCATCGAGGTCGAGAGGTTACTGTACTGTTGGCCATCTTTAACCTGGCGGAACTAAATCTCCACCCAACATCTTGTCCCTGACATAGCCTATTTTTGTGCTGAAAGGGGACGTTAATATCTCAACCAAAGAACCAACCGGTGAAGAGCTGACGTAAAGGCAGAAATTTCCCTTCCTCAGGACTGTTGGCGGAGGAATAATGGATGCGGCCAAACCACTCATTACATCACCCCAAGTAGAGGTGTGAAGTATTGTAATCAGAGTGTCTGTTTGTTTGTCTGACTGTCTGTCTGTTTATTCGTTCACTCGCATATCTCAAAAACCACATGTCCAAATTCCGCCAAATTTTCTGTACATGTTACCTGTTCGACTTATCTCCAAAAGTTTTGTTTCGGAATAGGCAGAGGATGAAAGCTGGAGGAACTGGTGAATCTAGGCTTACCTGGAAAAGTGGCTGTTAAACAACAGATGTCTTTGATGTACAGTACTGACTGCTGCTGTAGCACCACTCTTGCCATGACATAAGCTCCAATTGCTGGCTGAATGAACAAACTGTGTAGCAAAGAGCACTATTATTCAGCGCCGGCATCAGCGGGTGGCCAGGGGGCCTAACCCCCACAAGAAAAATTGGCCCCCCTAAGGCGGGGCTGTGGCCATGGTTTTTCCTAATGTATCGCTCGTTATGTGCCCCCCTAAAACTCACTTTGGCCCCCCTACTTGCTATTAGTTCCATTATTTGCCACACGGTGTGCCATGTTTTAAGTCTTTACCGTTCAACAAGCCAATAGCTTGATGTAAGCAAGTTGGTAATTAATGAACGACCTTTCTACTCTTTTTTTGCATATAACCGGTTGTTGTTTGTTGTGTTTTACTACAGAATTTGATTCAGAAGCGACACCCGTATGCTAAGGTAACAATGTCACAGCGAATCACTAGTACTCAGATGCACGAATTCTTTAATTCTGCTATTGCCTCAACTTCGGACTTTGTTACAGCCAGCCGCATTGGTACTCGCACTAAGAAACTTTACTTCATCGATGACTTGAGTGCTGCTAAAGCATATGGTCGTACTGAAGGTAATTGTGTGAATTCACTGAACTATACAAATGTCAAAACTAGTTTTTTGCTACAGTGTTGAGATCTACAGGTGGGTGCAAAAAACGGGCAGTTAATCATTTGAAATATTCTATAAAATCAGGGGTTCCCAACCCGGGGGAATTCCTCATAAGGGGTTATTTCAGGGTTTCAGGGGGAATTGGGCCCACAGATTGGCAGACTCAACCGTTGGAATACTGATTGTTTAGCAGATTTAGCTAAAGTAATTCCAGACATTGTCTAAATTGGCCGAAATGTCGGCGCTGTACTGGTACTGTATGTATGTAAAGCAAAAGGTTCCCACGTACTTTCCATGCCACAGCCACTGGAAACATTCACTTCTGTGTGCTTCATTTAAGGTACAGTGATAGTGTGGCAACATATTTAAAGTGTGGTGGAATGATGAATATTTAAATAATTCACAGCTGAGTTTGATGATGGAAGAATTTTGAAAATCGGTGAGCATACGTCAAAGCTCTGGGTGCATTCCTGGAATAGAATGCAATGTCAGTCTGTCAAAGCATGGAGGAACTTGGGGAATTAGTGATACAGGATTTAGGGGCCCAGTGTCCTTCCTGAGACACATCCAATAGTGTCAGAGCATTGAACGAAACTCATGGCACTGGCCCCAATCAGGAAAAAATACCCATTAGCTTTATCCTTTATTCATCCACCTCTAGACCCATACAGGAAGGGTCATCGCTCTCCGATGCAAGTACCATAATGTAACATATTGTGTATTACTTACTTCTTGCAAATGTAAGAATTGTCAGACTTGACAAAGATACAAGCTGTCTGGCCCCATACCCCATTCCGGGGCGGTAATGTGCTCCGGTTCATTTGTTGATTTGTTAAATTGTTTGTTTGTTTATTTAACTTTCTTCCATAATTTCTTCTTTCCTTATACTCTCTGTCTTACTTATTTAATTGCTTACTCGTTTACTTTCTAACTTATCTACTTTTTCCAGAATAGGCCCATTCCATTTCCAGGCTGGAGGCCCCATGTGGACTCGGAGCAATCCCCCTTCCCTCTATATCCCTTCGCTTCTTCACTTCCTCACCTTCTACTCTGTTTTTGATATCTTATCTTTTACTTTCTCCTTTTCCCGTTTCTTACTCATTTTATCTGTTTTCTTGCTTTTTTATCCATTCCCATTCTGTCAGGAAACTCCCACTCTGTTTCTAGGCCAGATGGCATAGGAGGCGACTAAACCTGGCATTATTTTTTGTGTTGATTTTATGTTATATGTATTTTTTTAGTTAAGGATGCATGCTCATTTTTGTCGTATTTGATTTAGCCTCTCGATCTCTTTCCCTTTATGGGTGGCTGTTGAACCTAAAGGTGGCCAGGGTTGAGGTTAATATATCGCTGGCCTTCTTCACTCTGGTTCAACAAAAAACCAGTAGTAGTGGTATTAGTTACACTTATTGCCTTCATTGGATTGTGAAGTGATTTTTATTACTTGAACACTTTAAATTTTTTCGGTTTATCGAGTGTCAGTGGCAGTGATAGTGGTGTATTGTTAGTGGTAATAGTATTTGCCGGTTGTCCAGACTGCCAGTCAAACGTAGAGCTGATCAGGCAGTTGCTTACGGAGCGAACAATTCTTGATCGTGAGCGTGGACGATTCGTTGCCGTGACTGACATTAATATTCTTGCTGCTGCAACAAGTCCTGGTCTTCCTGGTGAGGAACAGGCTTTGACGGCGTCGTGGTTGCTATATGCATCATTGTACTGCTCTGTTGAGTTGTACTTTATTTTCATCACTCATTTGCTCCGTCAGTCTAGTTTTGCACATTCAAATCAGTAATCTACTTTTCAGCAAAGTGGTTTTATCGATTTCTAAAACACATGCCCAGTTCTAATTTATTAGTGTTTAGTTTAGTTTAATTTAGTTTAGTTTAGTTACTTTGCACATTGATTACTTGGTCATACGATTGCTTCAGAAAAGCATAGTGGGCAGTGCTGTGCTTGAAACTACCAGTCTTGGTTTTTCTGTGATATGCAGGCACTGGTTATGGTTACACTGTGCATCATTTGGGTGAACGGCAGTTGCGTCAGTTTTCTGTTTTCAACATAGCGGCACCAACTGATAGTTCACTGCATGCGATTTACAGTCGAGCGGTGCACTCCGTGCTTGATTCGTTCTTGTCAACTCAGTTTCACCATCGCAGTGAATTTGTAGAGGTAGTGTTGCAATGCAGAGACGCGTTAAACTAGTAGCCGCTACAGAAAGTAGTCTACGCTTGGCTAACAGTAGCTAGCGTAGCATAATTTAACGGGCACGCTAGCCGTAGCCGTAGCAGTACCAGCCAAATGCCACTTAAACGCTATTTATGAGTGCGATATCACCGTCGGCCGTCGTCAGCATGTTAACCAATAAATGTAAGTATTAAAAATGCAACAATTATACACAAATCCCACCTTTCACGCATTATCACTCACCTCATTAAGCTCCGCCCACCAACGCGAGACACACGTAGCCAACTTTTTTTTGGCTCGCGACGGCTACGATTGCAATTGTAGCGGCTACGTGTAGCCATCTAACTTAACGTCACGGCTACGATAGACATTTGTAGCGGCTACTAGTTTAACGCGTCTCAGATGTAGATGTCTCTGTTGTTTTTCTTGTTATTTTGGTTATTGTTCTGCACTCTTGTGTTCCAAAATATACGGTATGGCGATGGTGTAGATAACATCGTTGAGGAGTGCTCTAACATTTCTCCTTAACCGGAACATGCTGATTGCCATCAGCAAAGACATGCGGCTAGTAAAACTTGGCTCCAACGAAATCCTCCGGTTCTTAACTAGGCTGCTGGCTAACAGAGGTTGAACTGTATAATGGCCTTAAGACAGTTGTGTGCATATGTCTTATGTTCTGTTATCGTTTATTTTGCATGTTCAATAGTTCCATGTACGCTTCATTAATGAAGCTACAGTTACACCCAGAGTTTTTCGCTTTGGTGACATGTTGATTTATTGTGCCATGATGCACTTTTCTCACTACTGTTTTTGGAGTGCACTTATTCGTACAGTTTGAAGGAGTGACACATTAGCAGTTGAGCCTCATAGATTACATTAGATTACTGCACTCTAGTGTAATTTGATTCAGTATCTCTCCGACTTTCTGATCTGAATACGTTAATTGCCATTATCAAGGGCATGTGGTCAGTAAAATTTGCTCCAACAAAATAAAAATAATTCTCTAGTTGTTAACTGGGCGTACCGGCTAATGCAGGTTGACGTGTGTAATGGACGTAAAGTGGTTGTTTTATATTTACCTCCTTCACCGAAGATGATGGGAGGTTGTTTTCGCCGGCGTCAGTATATAATATGTTTGTGAACAACTTCCTGGCGCCAATTGAAGTTTGATTGTCGCCAAAAACTTGGTCAGTCATACCCTTGGCCACGGGACGCCGTGGTTAAATTTTGGAATCTAAAAGGTCAAAGTCGGTGGGGGAGGTATGCGCTCTACTGGACGACCTTCTAGTTGTTAGTGAATTAATGAACATGTTTGTAGGCGGTTGTGAAGGGCACGCTCGGCATATATCATGAGCTACGGAGGAAGCTAGTTGCGTCTCCGGCACGTGCACACTGCGTATTTAGTCTGCATGATGTCTCACATGTATTTGCCGGCATGTCATTAATGTCAGCATCACACACCCGCACTGTCGCCTCGACTGTCCGTCATTCACATGCTCGCGTCGTTACCCTCGTCCGACTTTGGTGCCACGAAGTTGTCCGCGTTTTTGCTGATCGTCTGCTGACTGTTGAAGGTGACGTGCCACGGAATGGACTCGATGTATTAAAAGTTCCACGGTCATGCGATGATAGACAAAAATTCAGCCATTTGCTACCGTTTGTCGATTAATGTAACTTTTCCAAATGTGGATCAATTTTTAAAATTCTTTAACTGTCAGCAGCAGTCGTAAATTTGTAATAAATTTGTCATTAACGATCCCACCACACCTTGAACATGTTGCCAAATTACCTTGTGAAAAAATGTGAAATATTTGACACCTTGTTGATTGATGGTGCCCAGTGACCCGTTTTTTGCTCCAGTTTATGTAGTCAGCATGTTTGTCACAATTTATGCTATGGTCAATGATCATTTTGGCTATATTAGAGCACTTATATATTGCACGTTTGAAAAACAGTTGTGTATGTGAAGTTCTTTGCGGAATGTTATCTTGCTTAGATAGATGTGTGTTATTCTCGTCTTTATACATGTGTTTGTGTGTCATTTTTCAGACAAAAATTGTTTTCGGATGGTGCTTGATGAGTGTGTCATGAAACACTTCTGTTCTGATGCTGCTGCCACACAGCCGACTTCACTGGAGGCGTGTTTTTGTCCACGTTTATTTAAAGAGATGTAGAAAAGGCGATAATTTTATACACTGCAGTTATTCTTTATGCTTGTTCCTGTAGTAATCAAACCAATGAATACTAGGTTGGGTGAGAGCAAGGACATCGTTCCATAAAAAATCTTGCCAGGGGGAACTGTCTAGCCAATCCAGATTCACTTGAAAAAACGATCTTTAAAATGGTGGTTGGTATATTTATTTAGCTGATTTTTTTCTGGGAATTTTTGCATTTTGTGCATTTTATGGTTGTGTTTTCTCCAGTGGCAACTGACCACTGATTCTTATACTAGGGCACAATATCCAATATGTTGTTTGAGTAATATGCTTTAAGAGAAGTTCTTGTTTATTTTGCTAGTTTTGAGTGTTATTCTGTTTCTGAAATTATGATTATTTGAGCAGAAAGCACAGCATCAGACGGTTATCTAGCATTTGCTGATTGTGGTGTATTTCTACTGTGTGCAGGCCTTGCAGCGTCTACTTTCAAATACTGAATGTACTGCAAATTGAAGTATTTGTACAGGCATTTGTCGTTGCCATATGCAAGCAAATCATTGGTAAGACTTTTCCAAGAGACCAGAAGCAATGAGCACACCAGCTGCATAAATTCTAGGACGAGGAGATATGCATTTTGACATTTAAAAAATATTTTCATGTCATTATATCGTTTGCTGGTTGTGATGTTTCCAGTCTGTACTTGGTATTCCAATATCTGTGTTTAAGTACAACCAAATGTATAGCAGTCATCCAGCCAGCCAGCCTATTTAGCGGTGTTTATTAGTGGAAGAACTCTAGATTGTCAGTCAGTAGTGGAGTGATCATTTGTACAGCTGAAAGAAATCTCGTTGTATGAGTCCGCATCATCATCTGAGCTGTTGCAGTCGACCACCACCAGCAGCAGCAGCAGCAGACAGTTATCACTGGTCGATGATTGTCTAGTGCTTCAACGTCAGATCCCTGAGCTGTCACAGTCTGAGATCGACACCGCAAAACAGACAGGTGAATGGTACTGTTAGTTAGTGACGGTCGGTCATTTGTCATAATATACATTTTCATAAGCCTATTATTAACTACAGATTAATTACTCAGTGCACAGGTACAGCAGGTTTAGCAGGTGCCCATTTCCAAAACAGCACAAATTCCTGGACTTGTCTCACACATTTCCGGTCACCTGCAGGAGCTAGGAGGCAAGCTGTTTGTAAAATAGGCTATCAGCGAATGACACCCAAGATCATTTTGTGGGTTTTAAGACTTATGTTTTAAGACTATCATTTAATGATTTTGGCCCGAGTACTTAAGGTAAACTAATGCAGTTTTCTAGGACCCAATCATTTCTGTGACCTTCATACAATGGCGTACATAATACTGCACTGTCGGTATTTCAAGAATTGTCTTTACTGCATATTTTCCCCAAAGTTGTATTGCTTTATATCAGAGTAGCAAACGGTCATATGGAAATTATTTGTATCTTTGTTGTGTGGCTGTAGACTTAAAACAACCAGTAGACCAAGTTGAGGAGCAAATGATGTCTCTTGCGCATGATCAAAACAGTTCCGAGAGCTGTAAAAAGAAGCCGTTACTTTACGCTGATGAGGTACTGCATGTGTACTGGCTCTGCCTTCACATTATGTGGTGTGTAGTTACTCACTAAAATATGCAGCAGGCTTATCAATAACTGTGTTGTGTCTGTCTGTTTAACCATAGTTGAAACTAGCTTGCATAGTAATTAAAATGTGATCTCTTATTCAGCTGTGGTTTAAATGGCAGTCACTTCAGATGGGGTCAGTTCTCAGAAAGCAGAACCTTTGGAGGTTGATTGGGTTGGGCATATTTTTACCATCCCTTCCTGTCACCCAACCAACAGTCTTAAAGCACTTCAGGGAACAGTAACTGAAGTATAATAGTTTAGCTAATTGACAAACGTTAAAGCTTCTGTCAAAGTATACTTGCTAAACATTATAATTTATGCAGTACTGTGTATGACTCCCGTTCTCTTTCACTCGCGGCTTAAAACCTACCTGTTTCACAAATACTACCCTCCCTCCCGTAGTTTCACTTCCTGCGGAACTGCCTTTATGGACTATTGCCCAGACCATTTTTTCTGAGCTACTCGGGTTTTTGTTTTTAGTTTTTCTTTATTTTTCGTTTCTGTGATATGCGCTAGACTAAGCTGGCCATCTCGTCAGCTTTTCAGTGCACATAAATATACTGTATCGTATCATATTGTATGTATAGCATAAAGCATTAATTTCTCTGTTTTTTTTATGATACTCGGTTGTTTTTGCATTGTTCCCATGTATAAGATGCAGCTGGCATGATGCTGTTTGGCTGCAAATATTGTTTTGTCTGTCAATGATGTTGGAAATGTAAGCCTTCGTATGTGTTGTTATGCTGTAGTTGTACAGTGGAGTCAACGGGAATTTAATGGACATTGTCTTCAGCAAATTTTTGATGTCCTCATCTGTGGGAGAAGAAGCGCTTAGCAAAGGTCAGACTTTGCGGTTTTTACGTTGCGTGAGATACTGATGAATACAGGTACACACGGATATGACAGCCAGGTGAACCATGGCTAGCCAGTTGTATGACAGCCAGGTGAACTACGGCTAGCCAGTTGTATGACAGCCAGATGAGCCATGGCTAGCCAGTTGTATGACAGCCAGATGAGCCATGGCTAGCCAGTTGTATGACAGCCAGATGAGCCATGGCTAGCCAGTTATATGACAGCCAGATGAGCCATGGCTAGCCAGTTGTATGACAACCAGGTGGACCACGGCTAGCCAGTTGCCTCTTCATTTTGCTTCTTCTCCTTGTGCGCTCCATCACATAAGGCCTGCCTTGATGGAGCCTGTGGCTGCAACTTCAGGTGCATCTTTGATACAGTCCTGGCTGGACTACGCCAACTCTATTGTGTATGGAATGTCAGCATCTAATATGCACAAACTTCAGTCTTTCTGCCAGAATTCCCTTACTCGTGTGGTCCTGCCTTCTCTCCGCCATCTTTCATCTAGTGAGTAACTTAATTACCTCCACTGGCTTGCAGCTAATTACCAAATAAAATTGCTACACTTACCTTTAAGGCCTTTGCAACCTGTCAGCCATTTTATCTCTACAGTCTCCTCCAAGTATACCAGCCATTACTAGCTCTTCACTCTTTAAGCCAGCGACTTCTCCAATTACCATGCATATCAACTGATTTCGGTCAGCTTGCCTTCAGCTAGTTCTCCTGCTGTATGGAATTGCATTCCTACTTCCCTTAAGAATTGTTCATCTCTGTACAGTTGTAAGCGTCATCTAAAATCTCATCTCATATCCCAGCTCAATATCAATTATTACCGCACCCCATCTGGCCACCAAGTGACTGCCCGTGCCTCCAATTCAAGCATGCTAGACTTTGCATTATTAATTTGCATATTATTATTAGGTAGACTCCTGCGAGTCGACCTAATAAAGTGGGTCTCAAATGTCCGTCCGTCCGTACGTCCGTCCGTCGACAAAAAGTTCCTTCGATTTCAATGAAATTTGGTATGTAGGTAGAGGTCGACATGTGATGCACGAAGGTATGCAGTATGACCCGATCCAAGGTCAAGGTCACGACTCACGAGCCCTTAAAAGTCGGAAATTCAACCATTTTCAAAGGCTATCTCTTCCCAATTTATAATGGGGTCTGGCAAACGACCACGGATTCTTAAATTAGGGGGCAATACCTAAGACTTATCATGGCCGGATTTTCGATTTTTGTCCTAGTTTTGGTGTCATGTGACTTTGAAGTTGGCAGTAAGTAGGAGTCGACCGTCAGTCCCGTATGGGTCTAATTTGTTATTATTTATTTGTGTGTGCTCGGACGCATCAGCCTTTTCATATTGTCCTTAGCAGTGTCTCATCAAGTCATTCTCAGATATCCTCTATTTAGTTCCATCACTGTCAGTCATTTGGTGACTAATGTTGATGAGGTTGAATACTAACAAAGGCTGGTGAGAAGGTTGTTGATAGAATAAAACTGAATTGATGACTGTCACTGTAGGAACGTTTGACCATCGATAGATGAGTAGTAAGCTGCAATTGGATGTCTCTTACCTCAGTTAGGGGTGGCGCCATCTGGTGAACGCTTACGAAGGAAAGGCAGGCATGATGTATTTGCAGGTAAAACTGTGTGATCCATGCCTGAGCGCTTTGATATATACAAGAGATATTCCTTTATAGTATGATGTTGTCTAATTCCAGTCAGTCTGGTTTTGAGCTTTAGCAGCCATGTTCTGCTCACAGTGATTCTTATAACAAGTAACAGCTTATCAGTGATCTGTAAATATCACTCTGTGAGACCAGTGGTAATGGAGTTGGAAAGCCAGCATATGGGTCTGGCGTTGAGCTTGAAGTAACTGCGGAAATGAAGGCCAATTAAATTGAATGTGTATAGGTTATGTTGAGACCAGCGTGGATGAACTGACGAGCGCTCTGTACAAAGGCCTTAGTTCATACAGTCAGCTGCCGAATCTTGTGTTCTTTAAAGAGGCAGTTCATCACATGGCAAGACTGAGCCGAGTCCTGGTAGGTAGTAGTCACGTTTCAATGTCTGTTATTGATTTTATTATTGTTAGCAATGTTACACTAATTATTGTCACTTCACTCTATTTGCCGCCGTTATTACTGGCCCGCCTACATAGTGTAGGGGGGCCAGACTAGTAATGCTCACTGGTGTCTGTTGTCGTCTGTCGGCGTCGTCTGTCGTCTGTAACATGGCGCATATGCAACTTAACTCACCAAGCGGCAGCACGCGGCGGGCCAGTCGTGTTATGTTTTGTTACGACGACACCTTGTTTCACTGGCTTTACTGTGGCTGTAAACTCGCCTACTCATGGCACCAACACAGCTTTTTTTACACAACACTGACCAGCAGTGGCCATAGTTTGCATACTTCATAAATACAGTCATCAGCCACATTGAACACACGATTTCTCTTAACGGATATTTGTCTTCCAGGTTTTTGAAGCTGTGAATTGGTTTATCATTTCCCACGCCGGCGTGGGTAGGGCGTCAGATGCGTCTGTTTGTCTGTCTGTTTGTCCGCACTATAACAGAAAAACGGCTTGAGCTATCAACACCAAAATTTGCACACGTATACTCTATAGCAGTCGCTCAGCATGCATTGACCCAGAGGTCAAAAGGTCAAAGGGCAAGTAAGTAAGTAGATTTATATAGCGCAGTTATCGTCAAGAACCTCAAACGCGCTGAATGCACTAGTATCGAGCGAACAAATACGTTTTTAGCAAACGTCTGAAACAGTTTGCACTGATGGTGGGGTCCCGGATAAAATCCGGGAGAGAGTTCCAGACTGTGGGGCCGGCAACTGAGAAGGCCCGACAGCCATAAGTGTTGAGCCGGTAGCGAGGTATTGCAAGTAGTTGACGGTTGGTGGAACGCAGATGCTGCCGAGTGTCGACACCGGCGACCGGGACGCAGTAGTCCGACAGGTACGGCGGTGCACGGCCGTTCAGACATCGGTGAACTGTCACTGCCAGCTTGAAAAACACCCGGTCGGGAACATCGAGCCAGTGAAGTTCATCGTGCAATATCCTACCAAGGCCGCAATCAAACTTCCAAGAGCCGGTGACGACGCGCGCAGCAGCGTTCAGTACACGCTGTAACTTGTCCGTTACTGTCCTTGGTGCTCCGACAAGAACAGTATTGCAGTAGTTAATACGTGAGTTCACGACAGCGTAGACGAGTGTAGCCAACGAATCGGAGTCCAGCGTCCAGAGTCCAGGTCACACGGTTACGAAAACCGCCACTGCGCACGGTTGCTAGTGACCATGGCCGGTATTGCGTATACCTATACGCCGCTGTGCTACCTGCGGCCATTGCCGACGTGGGTCTGCATGTCGATACGACTGCCTATGTTTTCTAGTTTTATTTATTTCTGCGTGATTTCTGTGGTACAGACAAGGTGCGTATAACAGCATTGAGGAGAACTCCAGCATCTTTTCCATAGCCCGAAGGTACCAGTAGCGGTCAGCAGTGTCATGCAGGCCGTGAAACTTTGTTTTAATAAAATGCTCTGGTTCTTAACTGCGGGTGCCAGCTAACACACCCGTTAAAACAGTTGTCATTGTTGTTGTCATTTCTGTGTGATTCCAGTCTGATATGTGACCAGGCCTTGAATCTGCTGCTGTATATTGAAGGCAATGCCTGGTTCACACGCCCTGCTGCCTGCTTGTGGATATCCTACTGGACGAACCTCTCTCGTGAAACTTGTCACGCATCTGGCAAACTTTAAGGTATATTTGTTTGTTTTTGTGTGAAATTGCTCGTTTTTGTTTTGGCTCATTTTTAAAATCAGAAGATGCGTCTTTACTCATTTCCAGACTTCCGTCGCCATCAACACAGCTGGTCTGAGGTCGGCACAGTCGGTGTCCATCGCTGTGCCACGTACCAACTCGACACTCGGCGACCGCGCGTTGTCCGTCGCACTGCCTCGAGCTTGGAACAACCTTCCACTGCACATAAGACATATCTCCTCCATGGACGTCTTGTCAAAGAACTTGAAATCTTTTCTTTTTTCACGAGCATTCTAACTGTTGTGTTCTTAGTGTTTTTTATGTTTTTATTCTGTTCGGCGCCCTTGTTATGTTTTTGTCTCATTTACGGCGCCTTAATCTTGACTTAGCTGATTGATTGATTGATTGAAATTATTGACCATCATTTTACTTTACAATATTTACGAGACTTTTTCTTTTGTTCGTGCATGTTTACAAGCCGTTGCATTGATCCTTGTATTTGGTTCGACTCTGTTGACGTTGTCTTCTGCAGTTATTTGAGGTGACATCCAGCCCTGCTGAAGACAACGTTGCAGTTCTACACAGTCAGCTAAAAGCTGCCAGTATATACTCGGGCGTTCGTGGCCGATCGTCCGTTTTGCTGGTACATGACCGTCTCGACGAGGAATGCCTTGCTGATGTTTGTGCGTTTCTGAAAGACGGTAATTAGTCATTTTTGATGGCTTTGTTATTTATACTTTGCGTTTTCTTTTAACCGAATTTCTTTGCTTCAGGTGGCCAAGTTTGTAGTTGAGAACCTTGGTGATAATTTAGACAGTTTAATTCACTGGCGAGGTTTTTGTCCTGTTGTCCAACTTAGTGCTAGGGACGTAATTTTCATCCAATTATTGCGGGCGTGGCTACTGCCGAATATGCTGAAGGCACCAAGCTGAGATGCTGAAGGCGTCAAGGGGGTGTCCCCTCCCTAGACGACTCGGGGTCATAGGGAGCGTCATAAGCTTTCGCAGTGGGTCTGGGGTGGAGCCCCGGCCAGAAATGATTTTCACAGAATTTGATGGCCAGAAATAGATCTGGTGAGATGACGAGTAGACAGAGCAACCACAAAAATTTTAATGCATTGGAAATATTGGAGGGGCTTAAGCCCCCTCATACTTAAGCCCCTTCATCCCCCCCACTCCCTGGGAATTACGTCCAACCCAGTAACAGTGTCAAGACACTGAAGTGAACTCGAAACGCTGGCACCTACCCATGGGACCACATTCTTTCTTGATCCGACAACGGAGTCCCAAACAAAGGTAAGCTGCATCGTCTGTGCCAGTTTCAGACGCCAGTACTCCGTTCTGACTTCGTTATTGTGCAGCCAGATTAGTCTGTTACTATTAATAGTGTGGCTTGTTGGCACAGATTTGCCAACATTTGTCAGACTTATTGCTGTGCGGTCTCCAAGACTGTAAGTATAGGCCGGCTGCATTTCTTGGCCGGAGGTCGTAAAAGGTGACCGAACCTGGCTTTAGTGTTTAATGTTTATTTTGTGTTGTAGTACATTTGTGTTAACTGTTGAATGTTTGCTTCTGTTAGATTTAACTTCATCAGTACGTTCTTTATTGGAAGAACGTCTTCGAAATGACATGCTAGAGTGTGGCGCAAAACCTTACTTACTCACTCACTGCTTTTTATTTGTGTCAACTGTTAATGTTTTTCCTATCAGTGACGTGTGATATTTACAGTACTTCATGTTGGTTTAACGCAATTAATTATGTACTACAAGTTTGTTGTTCTGTTGTCATAGCAAACTTTCCTGGTCTGTACTTGATGACTGAAGCTCAGTCCGTCGTTGCTCAGATGAATCCCGGTCAAAGTCGACTCAGTGCTGATCGCGTTGATGTGCTGATGAGGCAGTTTTTCCAGCGTGTGAAGCAGACACTTCATGTCATCATTTGTCTTCGTTTCTCGCGTAAATCATCATTTTTTGTTGCACTTTGTTGTTAATCATTACAGCTTTTAAAAAATAACTTTTGTTCTTTGCTCTTTTGGTTGGGTGTCAGGACAGATAGCCATTCAGTCCTGTAAAAGATTCTGCTGCAATGATCTTCAGAATTTTATCTGTGCAGGTGTCTTTCCAAGCCATTTGGAAACTACAAAGTAATCGAGGTAGATCCGGAAATGTTTGTAGGTTAATGGTTGCATTTTAACACCATGTCACCAGTGTGCAGTGCGTAGATGTGGCCTGTTGCTACAGATGTCGAACGTAGAACCATATACTACTTGACTGATTGCTTTGTGTAGTATGTATGTCTGTCTGTGTGTCTGTGTGTATGTGTGTGTGTTTTACACATGGACAAGCTGTGCAAAAATGGCTGAATCAATCTAGATGCCGTTTGGGGCAGACTCGTATGAGGCCAAAGAACCGCATATTACTTGACTAATTGGTGTATCTGAACCACTAAAGTGATGGATACACACACACACACACACACATTTTGTACTTTTGTTGTTATTTATGGTATTATGTACATGTGCTTGTAGTAGAAGACAACAGTTTGTTTGACAAAGTCAACAAGTGGCCAGCATTGTTTGGCGGCTGCTGCTACTGTGATGTCTATTCATCTTGGAGCCGTGAAGCATTTTTCTCCATAGCTGAAAGATGGCTGTCTGTTGAACCAGCATTGGTAATTCTTTTTATTTACAGAAATGTAAATTTCATTTTATATAGGAAAATAACAACTTTGCTTTGACTTCAGATATGTCACAGTATCTGTTTGTTTTCAGAGTATTTGCAGTGTTAATAAGACAGTCCTATTTGTTTTTTGTACTAGTTGCTTCCATTGGTTGTTATATACACTGTGAGTCAAAAATACAATACACATAACTTTGGTAAATGTACACCAATTTACTAAATTCTTTCACTGTCAGATTCCTGAGGAAATTTTGTACACACACATCAAAAAGATTATCCACCTCACCTTAAATACCAGCTGAAACTTCTTCCGTTTACTGGCAATCAAAATAGGTCAAAATGTTTCTACACTACCTTGTGAATCTTGAAAATTACAATTGCTGCCGATTTCAATGGCATATTGCATGTGAGACCTCAGAATTCATCTTGCAAGATATAAGGCTGCCTTAATAGCTCAGGTCTGAATCTTGTGACTATAAAATCTGAAAAACAGAAGAGGATCCGTGATGTCAGCAAACTGAGCAGTGCATTATTAGCATGTAACATGGGCTGCAGCAGACAGTCATTGATGAAGCTCGCACCATTGAATGGCAAAATGTCTGCGAGCTTGTATTTGTATCTAAGATTGACGTTTTTAGCACTTGTTTTAACTTTTTACCAGGTAGGTGTTCTGCAGTAGGTATTAGTTACAAACACTACTGTCACCTTCTGACAGCGGAGAAGTCGTTTGTTGCATAGACTTCACAGAGTTTATCGTCAAAGTCATATTCCCAACATTCTTGCATTATCTGCATTCTATGCTTCATATATTGCACAAAAATTAATTAAATTATCACTGTGATATTTTTTGCAGCATTTGTCGTCTAAACATTGTTAAGTTTTGTTAAGTTTCAAGTAAAACCGAGTAATTGTGATGGTATGGGGAAAAGCTCAGCCGTTATTTAAGATTTTGAATTTCTCAAGGTAGTGTAGCAACACAGTTAAGGTGATGTGGAAGACCATGTAATAGTTACATAGAGAGTTTCCTCGGGAATCTGGCAGAATTTTGTAGATCGGTTTACATTTGCTGAAGTTATGGTCAAAAGTTAAGTGTGTTATAATTTTTTAATCAAGCGGCAACAGGTGCAATCAAAACTTATACATTCGCCTGGCGTGGGTCTGCATGTCGATATGACTGCACATTTTTCTAGTTTCTTATCACTTCTGTGCTAAATATCCTGAAGACAAAACTTAGCATGTCTCAGTAGTTTTTGTCCTTTTATTAGGTTGACTCCTCCAAGTCGACCTAATATAGCCGGTCTCAAAAATGTCCGTTCGTACGTCCGTCCGTCCACAAAAAGTTTCTTCGATTTCAATGAAATTTGGTGTGTAGGTAGAGGTCGACGAGTGATGCATGACGGTATGCATTATGACCCGATCCAAGGTCAAGGTCAAGGTCACGAGCCCATGAAAGTCGGAAATTCAACCATTTTCAAAGGCTATCTCCTCCCCCATTTACAACGGGGGCTGGCAAATGACCACAGATTCTTAAATTACAGCACAATACCTAAAGCTTTTCAGGGCCGGATTTTTGATTTTTGTCCTAGTTTTTGTGTCACGTGACTTTGAAGTTGGCAGTAAGTAGCCGTCCAGAAAAAGTTTTTTCGATTTCAATGAAATTCGGTATGTAGGTAGAGGTCGATGACTGATGCATGACGGTATGCAGTATGACCCGATCCAAGGCCAAGGTCATGAGCCCTTGAAAGTCGGAAATTTGGTCATTTTCAAAGGCTATCTCTTCCCCCATTTATATGGGGGCTGGCAAGTGACCACGGATTCTTAAATTAGGACACAATACCTACGGATTTTCGATTTTTATCGGAGTTATTGTGTCACGTGACTTTGAAGTTGGCATTAAGTAGGAGTCGACCGTCAGTCCCGTATGGTGCTAATTTTATTATGTACAGACTTAATAAAATTTTGGACACTTATTGTCTGAGTGCAGTATGCTGTGAAGCTTATGTTATGTTTTATATACGAGTGCAGTTGTAATAGTTAAGTCACCTCTGGGAGATGTGCAACGTATTGTGATCAGTGTGTCTGTATGCCTTGCTGAATGTCTGTTTGTTCATACCTCAAGAACCGCATGATCTGTATGGACTTCAGGGCAGTAATGTGCTCCAGTTTGTTTGTTGATTTTTGGTGCTATATAAATTGTTTGTTTGTTTACTTAACTTCCTTCCTTACATTCTTCCTTCTGTATGCTTTCTTCCTTACTTATTCACTTCCTTACTTATTTACTTCCTGACTTATCTGTCTGGTTTTTTCAGAATAGACCCGTTCCGTTTCCAGCCCAGAAGTTATAGGAGGCGACCAAACCTGGCTTTTTTTTGTTAATTTTATGTTGTAGTATATTTTGTTTTGGATGCATGTTTGCTTTTGTTCTATTTGATTTAGTTTTTCAGTACTAAACCAAGAGATTGGCTGGGAAGAACGTCTCCAAAATGACCTATTTTGTGTCAGGTGGGATGTAAAATCTTAACTCAATCAATCAATCAAGAACCACATGTCCAAACTTTACAAAATTTTCTGTAGTTTTGGCTCTGTTCTCTGATCACAACGAGGTGGCAGAAATGTTTGAGAATAGCGATGAGGCTCTGTTCAGCAAAGTTATACGAAACGACGAGCATGTGGTACATCATTACCTGCCAGATTGCTACATAATACAGTATAGCTTCTGACCACGGCAGCATAGCAAGCAATTAATTTCAAAGACGATAACTTAATAACCGTGACTATATTGTGTGGATGTTGTACAAAGATGCCTATTGACATTCATTTTAACATTCAAACAACCCACAAACAACTGACTTTCTATGAATGTGACTGTTAAATTTATGTCTATAGCCACAATAACGTACCATTATAGTATGCATGCGAAAGTGCATATGACAACTTCGATAATAAACGAAGATATGATGATGATGATGACAACGCAATATGTTGTGTGATTTTGTTTTGTGGATGACGTCATGTATTTACATAATGAGGCATATACAGGTATCTAGTCATATTAGTGAAGGAATTTGGCTGTGGAGGCAAGCAGTTTGTAATGAAGTCGCAAGGGCGAAGTCTGATATCATTGATTGCCTTGGTCGTTCATTGTTATTTCAGACATCTTTACCTTGGGATGAACAGCTGAGATCAGACCAACTATCGGAGATTGCCTCATCAATGGCGTACATGCATCTCTCAGCTGCTGTTGCAGCAGAGAAGCAGTTTCATTGTCAAACCATTCCATATCAACGTCTCTTTTCTCCGTCTGCATTTGCCGATTTCATCAGCTGTTTTGGAGTGATTGCCAGTAAACGGAAGCAGTTTCAGCTGGTAACTTGTCAAATAGTTTTTGGTTAAATAGAGTCGATAAATAATATGATAGTTTTGTGTGATGTACGAGTATTTAAAGCAGTGTAGTGTGATGGATAGAATAAAAACTTTCTGAAACATAAGAAACAGTGGTCTTAACTTTTGATCGTAAAAACAAATATAATGTTGGCCACGGGAGTTTGCTGCAAGCTGCTGTGAATGTGAAGAATAATTCTAATAACGCATTAATGCTTGAAGGTCTGTCAGATAATGAAGATCATGCTAACTGATCTTTCCGACACTAAGGTTAATGAGACATTGAAAATGAGTCCTGATGATCAATGTGACTGTTTAGCTGCAGCCGAGTTGTAGATGTAGCTGATTGATATATGAAGTACATGTCCAACGTATGTCATTTCCTACTTTTGAATGCTATTGTGTATGTTCTTAAATGCTGTTGGCAGGACAGAAAGCAAAGCTAGTTAAAGGCATAGATTTGTTTAGTGCTTAATTATGAAACTCCTCTTTAAAGCTCTCACGATGGTACATGCTAAAGGGATCGCACAGTTTTACCTGCCACCCGCACGTTTATCCACGAATGGAATGAACCATCCTGCCTTTACTCCAGCTGCAGAGCGTCACCACACTTTGGTTGGTACTTATTTTCCATCCCACAGAAGGTAGGAGGCTGAGTTGGCCTTGATTACATACTGAGATGGTATGCCTGCCCAAAGACTGTCACTCATCCCAGTAACAACTGACTGATAGTGCGGCAGATGATGATCGAACTCACGAAGTCCGATGCTTAACCACTATCCTACCGAGCCACATAGTTGTAGTAGTTTTTACTCATATGTGATGTAAAAATAATTTATAATGAAGTAACGTATCAATTCATTGTCGGCACATGCTGTTGTGAAACTCTGTTGATTTTAGTATTCTTTGTCAGTTGAAGTTCGTACATATATGTGCAGGCAATTGTCAAGCGACATGAGGCCGCAGTGAAAAGAGTGAAAGGAAGTCGTGAAAGAATTGAGGCTGCACGTTGTGAACTGTCGATAATGTCAGACAAACATAACCAGCTTGTCAACAGGATCAGCCAGCTTGAAGCCGCTATAGAACAGAAGAAAACTGAATATGAACAGGTTCCATGTTCAGTTTTTGATTGTTTGCTTGATACACACCATGCTGTGTGGACATCAGTGCAGTCACCTGAGTCAAAGAAAACGTGGATGCAAGTTAAATGTTGTCTAACAAAATAAAATGCAAGAATCATGAAACTTTTCAGCATCCTTAGAATGATCAGATGAAAGTTGAAGTTGATTAGCTGTATGTCGCCAAATATTTCCCTTTATACACATATAAATATTTACAATATTTACATACAAATATTTACATATATTGACGTATTGGTTTTATAGTGTATTTAATCAGTTCAATCACAGTTGTTTGGACTTCACTAAGAGCATCCGGTATATGCAGATCAATTTATAAAGGTTTCTTTTGAGAAATATTTGGACATCATGCCCTCCAGCCTAGTATAACTCGGAGCAGTTGGCCTACTACTTTTGGCTTTGTTTGTTGGAATTACTTTAGGGCTGGGTTGAGTTTCCCAAAAGCAAACTGTTTGGATGGCAGAGTGGGTATTTACTGGTCGGATTCCCTTGCCGTTGCCCCAGCTGGATAACACAAACCAGACACATTGTTTTCGTTTATGCAACTTAAAAGTTTTTAAATGTTTGGTAATTTATTCGTTATCCTGTTGCTGGTTACCTGTGAAAACAGGTGCAACAACAGTGTCTTGTTGAAGAACAGAAGATTGCATCACTTGCATCCTCAGCAGAACGAATGAAGTCAGACTCCAGTTTGGGCAGAGATGATGTATGTGTCACACCATTGAACTGTTGGACTACTGCAGACAGTAATGTTGTTGCTAGTTAGTACGAAAGCGCTAGTGTCGTGATGGCACGGTGGCGCAACGTGTAGAGTGTTGGACTTACCATCAACAGGTCATGGGTTCAAATCCTACTCGGGCAAAAGCTGCGTAACAATCTTGGACAAGTTGTTTACACCTATGTGCCTTTGTCACCAAGCAGTATAACTTGGTACCGGCCTAGGGGTAGTGATGCTCAGTGGCTGGGAAGGTAACCGCAGGCCTGGCGGAAAGTAATGGCAGCCTACTGCCGGGTGGATGACTTATAGAACAAAGGGGGGCTGACTGCCTGTACACCGGAATCAGCTCCGGGCCCAACGCTCGGCAACGAGTATGGGAAGCCTTTTAGTGTCGTGATGAGAATAGTGTATATGTCGTTGTATCTTTGCATATGTTTCTCTAAGTATGATGAACATAGGTCAGCTAGATATCCAAGATGGCACCCTAAAACACTATATCTTGATGTGTGTGTATCTGCACTAGGAGGATCCAATGTACCAGAGTTCAGTGGATGCATTAGTGGCCCTGGACCAACACTCCATCGATGAGCTGCGGTCTTATAGAGTGCCACCAGAGGGCGTTCAGTTGGTGATGTCAGCTGTCTGTATGTTGTTTGATGTCCCTATGTCTTCGTGAGTTCGCCAACTTTGTTCTTCTTGTTGTTATTTGTGTGTCTGCTTGCAGTAATTTGTTTGTTTGTGTAATAATAACACGTGTCCAAAGTAGTTTGGTAAGAGGCCGCATTGCCGCTTGTCTTGTCATCCGACGCAGCTTCAAATACATTCGTTACACTGCATATGCTGGCAGGTACATTCGCCCACAGTGGGCACGATGCACTCTTCTGAGTATGTCACAATGCTCTAGCACATGGTGTTCCCCATCTAAAGTGCCCCTTCTTGTGTGGAATCTGGATCCTTATCTGATACGTGGTTCCTTGGACCAACATGCGTTAGCTCCCCAAACAGCATCTTGATCAGTTCAGCCGTTTTTGCACAGCTCACTTATGCGCCGAACACACACAGGCTGAATGATGCGGATGTTGCTACATACGACATCTGCATCAATAGTCTGCATCATATGCACTGCTTGAAGGTGATGTGACCTAATAATAGTAGTGATAGTGGTAGTGGTCCTGGTCGTCGTCGTGGACGTCGTCGTCGTCGTCGTCATGGTCATGGTCGTCATGGCCGTCGTGGTTGTTGTCACGGTCGTCGTGGTCTTTATGGTCGTGGTCATCGTTATGGTCGTCGTGGCCGTCGTGGTCGTTGTCACGGTCGTCCTGGTCTTTATGGTCATGGTCATGGTCGTTGTCATGGTCGTGGTCGTGGTCGTCATGGTCGTGGTCGTCGTGGTCGTCGTCATGGTTGTCTTGGTCTTTATGGTCGTGGTCGTCGTCATTGTCGTCGTTGTCGTTGTCGTGGTCGTGGTCGTGGTCATCATGG
>Ga0209780_1000092_pt1 | contig 38862 bp, 23 predicted proteins | sample WorMetexBAHAMAS2_FD_187384 | JGI IMG/M metagenome (GOLD analysis project Ga0209780, IMG submission 187384) | Marine gutless worms symbiont microbial communities from Max Planck institute for Marine Microbiology, Germany - Inanidrilus exumae... | ecosystem: Host-associated > Annelida > Digestive...
CATACATACATACATACATACATACATACATACATACATACATACATACATACATACATACATACATACATACATACATACATACATACATACATACATACATACATACATACACCACCTGTATTGCCGTAACATTTAATTCAGAACAAAGATGCTCGAATAAGGAGTTCAGCGGCAGCAGCTTCATCTTCGGAAATGTGCTTGTTCATCCCCGCGAACTACATGTAGAAAAGAAATGCAAAGAAAACAGCTAAACTGATAATGTGCATATAATTATGTAATTCAGTGACAGTAAAATGAAATGGTCATTATACTGTACAAGTAGCAACAGGTTTTACATGTATGGAAATATAGTACAAGCAGAAGCTGACAAAATAATATCTAAGCATATCTATTTTCATGCTGTAAGATATTCATTCAATGTGTGAACTGATAGTTACTGAAAAATACAGCAGTCCGTATTAATATCACACAATTGGCCAAATACACAATTGGAACAAGCAACGTTAAATGATTAACGCTAACGCAAAGTGTAACAAAAGCCGTCGCTAACAATAACTATGATACGCCAGTATACACAAAAGCACTTTACGGCACCTTCCAGTTCACCTCAGTTGGCCAGCGATTGCCAATGATGCACATTGCTCAAGTGTCACTTTTTACAATTACATCTGATAGTTGCCTCCACTAAATCGAATCAGTCAACTTAAGTCTTCCAAGTAAAGTCCTTCTGGTTCCAAACTGCTGCCGAATTTTTGCACTAAGTTGCTGCCAAAATTCTGGCCCCAAGTCATGATTTCGGCAAAGTGTCTTCCATATTCTGTTACTAGATGCATTTCGCAGAAAGCAGTCCAGTAACGAGTACCAGCAGCACTTAAATGTTGTAGTTGAAACTGGCCAGAGTGTGTACGTGCTGTGTACACAACTGTATGTGCTACTAATAGTCGCCATGTGCACAGGCCTCAAAGCATGGCGTGCGTCATGACTGTGTCACCAAAGTCTGACTGGTCAAGTCAAAACGGTATATTAATAGCACAAATGTGAGGACATCACAAGATGTTGACTACAGAATGACTGACAGATGATATAACAAAGACGATATGATAGACATCGGCGGCCATTGTGCATCTGCTATGAACAAGCGGGAAAAGAACAAAAGCAGCATCTGCAACTATAGACTAATATGACATCACTAACTAACGGTTGAGTGCATGACAACAGCAACAGTACAATAGCAACAGTAGTCATAATCAACTGACATAATATGCAGCAAGATGCTTCGTTTGTTCGGTTCTAGAAGTGCTCTCAACAGCCGAATGAAACAGAGCAATAGTATCTGGTTGTGGGAATTGTGTCCTGAATGGACACACACACGACCATTGCATTGCTCAACATATTAGCCGACACCACAGTTAACAACTGGAGGATTTTGTTGCAGCCGTTTTTACAGCCTGCATGCCTTTGCTCACTGCCAACTAGCACATTCAGATTAGCAAAAGGCGTGAGAGTTCTTCTCAGTGGTGTTAGGAAGACCATCTTTTTCCTGAATGTATAATTATTAATAAACAAATTTTAAAAGGCATAACGAACAAAAATATAAATCACGGGCACTGGCAGCTGCTGCCATAAAATTCTGTTCTAAGCCAATTATGTGATTCAACTCGAGAAATTTTATATCACATCTAAATCCGAAAGAAGTCTCTTTCAAAAATTAAGACACCAGAGAAATATGTTGCACGTCACAAATATATACGATAATTGCAATTATACAAAACTTTATTACAAGAAACTTCTTGTTAATCTACTTATTGTACAGAGAAGCAATAACATTATATCAATAACATTGTATTAGGGAATGATGGTGATGCACTGATATCAAGTCAATGCACAACTGTTAACAATTTATCATAGTACAGGAAAATGAGACGATACATTTTTTTGCCAACAACTGTCCACATTTAACCACTACACCATACAATTCCACCTCAGTCTTCTGACTCTTGTCCCAAAACAGTAAAGTATACTAATAGCAAGACCTTCCAGTTGCCACTGGCGTGTCTCCCGCTGTTTTGGACTATTTTGATTGACAATCTGTATGGAAATTGGTAGATGTATTTACACATTGCCTGTGTCCAGATTTGTTTGATTTTGTTTTCAATTACAGTTATAACAGAATGTAAAAGTTGGCTATGCATATTAATGTTTAATTAATGGTAAAACAAGAAGACTTACTTTCTATGGCAAACATGGTTGGTTAGTTAGTGTTTAACGGCGCTTTCAACACAATTTAGGTCATATAGCAAATACAATAAACGGCATAGATTTAAGGCATGTACAAACTGTGCATGACTAAAGGTTTGTCGGTGATTTAATAGTGTATTGATAGCAACGTCCACATGATCTCCACTAAAAACTCCCCTCTCGGTGTTTCCATATAGAATCACTACATATCAACTGCCAGCAAGATGCCAACATACTTTGTTAAACAGGCACAACAGGGGCACATCTGCTCTGCAGTAGTGACAGTCAAGTGCAGTAAACAAACTCAGTGCATAAGCATCGACACTGGAATATTTTTTTAAACATAATGATAAACGAAAACTCTTGAAATATGATGGAAAATTTTTGCAATCATTGTAACATGTATCAATTCACAGTGTGACCAGTTCTTCAAATACACTTGTAAATAATATCCACTAACAATGGTGAATGGAAGAATCTTCTGCTAACAGTTACATTTATCACATAACACACGTAACATCACTACTGTCATTCAAATCCACAGCCAAGTAATACACAAAGTGCCACAGACGTCAAACGTACGTATTCAGTGTAACCCTGGCAACATTCACAGCAAACTAACACAACTAAAAATGTCCACTTATCCTACATCACAACCGTGCGGCAAATGCAGTTCATATTCACAACAAAATTTTTTGTCAATTATCAACAACAGTTCAACTACTGCTACAACAAGACGATGCACAACACCGGGCCACTGGACACTGCAAGCCACAGAGGTGATAAATATTTCACGAGGTAGTGTGGCAACACGTAATGGAGTGATGAGTGCCTTTACTGAGAATTTGTTGCCAAGTCTCACAGTTAGGCAAATTTTAAAAAGTGATCATCAACTGGCAAAGTTGCAGACAAGAATAGTGGCAGCCTCGTTATCAAGACCTCAACATCTGGTCCTGAGATCAATACCCAGCTGCGTCTCGAAACCAAGATCAAGATAGCACACTTAGGTCTTACAGATCGAGATCACAAGGTTACATTCAAAACCTTCAGCAGGAATAGTAAACGATAAATAAAATAATCTATCAGCTGTTCAATTCACTGAAGGAAACTTTGAAAAAGCTAACACTAATGATAGCATAGATTCACTGTAACTAATGTGAAATACAGGGACATTTTCATGACTCACAAGCTTCAGAGGCTGATACATCAGCAGTGCATACCATCAACCATCTCTGTTCACTACTGAGATGCAGATTTATGAACATCAACCACTGTCAGATCAGAATTAGCATCCATATGCTGCAGCCAGCTTTGCAGAGACAATCGGAACACTGCACAATGTCAGGCAGTGCACTTTCTGCTTTCGAATACAGCAGTATCTATATTTTCCATTGGTCTTGGTTTCAGGCCAAGACCTTTGCCTCGAGTGTTCTTGAGGTCGAGACCTTGGTCATGAGATAATAACACTGTAAGTGGTACCTTTTTGAGTCAGTGGCCAATGAACCGGTTTTTCTGCACCATCCTCAATTACTACTACTACTACTACTACTACTACCACTAAAAAGCACCATCAGTGCATCATGGCAACAGCTATGACTATTGTATAATGATAATAAATTAACCATGTACGGGACTGGCGGTCGACTCCTACTCACTGCCAATTTCAAAGTCATGTGACACAAAAAGTAGGATAAAAATCAAAAATCCGACCCCGATATGCTTCAGGTATTGTGCCCTAATTTAAGAATCCGTGGTCAATTGCCCACCCCCATTATAAATGGGGGAGATAGCCATTGAAAATGGCCGAATTTCGGACATTCAAGGGCTTGTGACGTTGACCTTGGATCGGGTCATACTGCATACCGTCATGCATCACTCATCGACCTCTCCCTACATACCGAATTACGTTGAAATCGAAGAAACTTTTTGTGGACAAATGTATGGATGGGCGGACAGACATTTTAGACCCACTTTATTAGGTCGACTCGGAGGAGTCGATCTAATAATAACCATTGCCATCATTTTCGCTATTGTCACTGTAAAATCGATATTACTATGTCCTTCACGAATCACTCTTTCGTCACAAAATGAACAGAATTTAAACCAATCATGCTAATAAGTGTGCATGAAATAATACACAGCTTCTCGATCTTACAGATGTGAGTACCCAACAAGTAGCGAAAAAGGTAGCATGCCAAGAAACTTAAGAATCTGCTAGTGAACTTACAACTTATGTTAAATTTAATACAAAAGGATTCCTCCAAATTAACCGAAATGAGATAAATGTCGTTAGTACTGAAGATATGACTAACGGAATAGATCTACTTACGATTGATTGGTTGATTGGGGTTAAAGGCACTTTCAACACAAATCATGTCATACTGTGCCTTTACGGTAGAACTATATTGTAAATATTAAAATTTAACAGGGATTAAGTTTGGAGTAAGACAAATGAAGAAACATAATAGTAATAGCAGATTTAGACTAAATGAGTAAGTCGTAATTAGGTAAATTACGTGATTGAAAAAGTACAATTTGTGTAAGATTTCTTATTTACACCATAAGTTGACCTTTTAAATAAAATTTGGTATATTTTGGCTGGCTGTGTGACTGAAGATGTTTTTAATGTTAGTAAAGGATTGATGTCGTGTTTGATCACAAGAAGTACATTCTGTCAATATGTTTGACAGAGGGAAGTCAATTACAGTCTGTACATTTTCGAGGATCTGTGTTCAATAAGATAAGAATGTGGTAAATACCATGGAGAATAAATCTCAATTGATAGTAAGTGTTGAATTATGTTAGTTTATTTTATTAATTACTAATGTGCAGCCCAGCTTTAGTCAATGTCCAGGGTGCATTGTGGACGCATTCATTGGAGTGGGGTTCCCCCCAATCTACTTAAGAAATGTACAAATACCTACAATCGATGCAATACATTACAATTAACAACTGAACACATCAGGTACTGACATGTACCTGGTACCCTGTAAAAATAGGTAGCCAGGGAGTCTTTGAACACTGATCTACACATTCGAGGTGCTATATTGACAAGAACCTTAGCTACGACAGAGGGACCGCGTGACACATTATGTTAGTAAATTCCTGCAATGTTTCACGAGCTAAGGGTTCCAAACAGCAAAAGTGACCTTCAACGCCATTCAAGGGCACTGGCAATGGTGCCATTCGATAGGCCACATACAATTTCCTATTAGTCTTTCATTGCAACTATGTCTCTACCTTGCACCATTTCCAAGATATTATCACTTATTTCTCAAAATTTAAAGGAGTCACGTGACTCTGACCACATCCCTTTTGGGAGTAAAATACACTCGTACTCCTTTATATCAATCAGCATACAAAATTTTAAGTGTCCAGCTTTATGAATTACAAAGATATGATTGGGGCAAAACTTAGAAAAACGGGTCACATGACCCGGACTACGCACCTTAGTTTATCACCACACACTAGGATTTGATACAGTCTACCGGATATCCTCAGCACTTGACTGACTTGCTGGCCAAATTGTACAGGAAACAGCTCGCTGAGGTCATAAGTAGTGGGGACTGGGGAACACTATCAGACTGGTTTTGTGTTAAGAAAGGAGTCCGATAAGGTTGTGTCTTTTCTCCGTACTTGTTCAGCATCCTAGCGAAGATGATGATGAGGGAGACCCTCAATGGATTTCAAGGTGGACTACAAATTTCAGGGCGAATAGTCGCAAACATTCGCTGCACTGATGACATCATCCTGTCAGCCACTTCGGAGGCAGAACTACAGGAGCTGGTAGATCGCCTTGACCGAGTCAGCCATAAATACAACTTACTCATCAACACCGATAAGACCAAGGTAATGTCGAGCGACAGCATAGCATGCCACATACTCATTCAGAATGAGCAACTGGGGCAGGTGGATACGTTACCGTACCTTGGGTCCACGATTACAGAAGATGGTGAAGGTACGAAGGAATTCCTTACCAGGTCAAACGGGGCAGGCGATCGGAGCATCACTGCAGAAAATATGGAAAAGTCACAGCAAACGATTTCAACAAAGATACGACTAATGAAAGCCGCACTAACGCCACAAACTAGCGCTTTCATTAGTCGTATCTTCGTTGAAATCGTAGATACAACTAATGAAAGCACTAGTGTGGCCTGTAGGAATGTTCGGCTGTGAAAGCTGGACACAAAAAGAATGAAGAAACATGTCTTGACGCCTTTGAGATGAAAGGGCTGAGAAAGATTCTGTGGGAGTCGTGGACAGCCAGGAAAATAAATGAGTGGGTTCTTGACAAAGCTGGAGTAAAGAGGGAACTGATAGACACTGTCAAAGCAAGGAAGCCAGCATACTGTGGTCACACCATGAAGAAACAAGGGAGTTGCCTGGAGAAAGAGAATGCAAGGAACAATGCCAAGTGCACGCAGGCGAGGAAGACCATGCACGGCCTGGATGGCAACATCGATACGTGGACAAGACTGTGGAAGAGTCAATCAAAATGACAGAAGAGATAGATAAATGGAGGAAGTACGTCCATGGTGTCGCCAACCTAAGGATCGAGGACAGCTAAAGAACAGAGCAGAACTGGCATACAAAATTCGACGAATCTAGTTTCAGCTGTTCCAGAGATATCAATTGGGCAACAAAATTGGAAAAAATAGGTCACATGCCCAAGACCATGCCCCTTTTAAGGGTGATTTGTCACCCTTATGCTGGGACTACATGCATGCAAAATTTGACCACTTTAGTTTCAGCTGTTCTGGAGATATGGTTGGTACCCACCAACATTTAAATGGTTCGCGTGACCTGGCCACATCCATTTGAGGGATGGTTTGCCATCCGTGGGCTAGCACTTGCTACGATCAACCTATCTACCAAATTTGAAATCTATCTCCTTACACTACGAAGATATGAAAGGCGATACAATATATCGAAAATGGGGTAGTTTGGGTAACTCGAGGTCACTGGAAGTAGTACCATTCGATGAGCACATATGAGTTCCTATTAGTGTTCCATATGTCCCTATCTTGCACTGATTGTGAGATATGGCAAGATATTGGTTAAAATGCGGATTCGAACCTACCCCACCTGTATTTGCTGCCCTTGTTGAGGGTGACCCATTTGAATTTTGTGGAGAACTTTGGCATCAGAAAACTAGAGTCCCTGGGCTATCGTACGGCATTGTTTGCGTGATCCTATGTGTAGCCGTTTTGGCACAATACCAGCGTGTGACAGACGGACGGACAGACAAACATATGCCGACAGCATATACCGTGCTATCATAGCGTCGCGAGGTAAAAATGACCGGAAAACATATATCAATATATAAATGGCACCCATGCACAGCAGCAGTAAAACTCATAAGATTAATATACAAAGAGCTAACAATGACAAGAAGTGAAGTAAAATTTATCAATGAAATCACTCAACTACATGAGTCCTTTATTTATTAACTCATTTGGTGTTGAATCATGCAGATAGTTCAGTTTGAGTTTACTTACATAATTCTTCTTCTCCTAGCATGGCAGCATTTTCTAGAAGCATAAATGGTCAATGTTACAACATTAACTGATTAAAAAACTTTATTCCCATGATTGAGTGATTTATTGTCGTTAAAATTGGCAGCCCAGAAACTAGTTAACATACTGACAGCAGTATGGCACCAAATAAACACAATCATTAGCAGCATGTACAATTTTTATAATTTAAAAAAATAAAAACATGCTGACAAGATAAAATGTACAAATAAAGATATACATATACATACGAATATAGCACTTTGCAACCGTATTAATGTCCGATGCAGGCAATCATATAAGGTGTCACAGTAAATGTACAAATATATGACAGTCATCTTACAATATCAACAAAGCATTTATTCACAGTCAGTATAAAAATAATGATTCATGCATTGTACACCAGCAGAGGCAAAATGCTACTGAAGCACGGTTTTAAATTTGCAAAATCTAAGATATACAAGTAACACAAAATGTGTTATGAACTCAAGTCGCACAAGTATGTATTGTTGTCAAAAACAGCTGAAGGCCACAAACACACCAGAATAAAAATGAACCAATTCTGTGTCAACATGTTCTACCTCCGAACGGTTCTAACCACTATTTTAACAAGATCTTGGCAACTGCTGGGAGAGCCGCCTATGGCATAGCGAGTATCAAAGCTTTGCAAGTACCACGGTATGCTAAAAACAAACCACACGCTGCTACGCTGTGATTTCGCACAAGCCGGCAAATGGTTAGAGAAATACTGCAAAAAAGTCGTAGAATATATAGATGAAGATAGACTTGTCATGTCACTCCTCCGGAGGAAAGTCCCCCCCCCACCATTCTCTGAGCAATGTGGCAATGCTCTGCAGCTGGGGAGTAAAGGCAGATACGGCTCCTTCTATTTCTGAATACATTTGTGGGTAGCAGGTAAAAGTGTGTGATTCCTCATTAACCCGTGCCACACCTGAGCGAGCACTTTAGAGATGAGTAGCTTATGATCAAGTGCTACAGATTACTTTACTTTAACTTTACATATCTCGCCCCATGTAATACAAAATAGCTGTGGTAACCCTCATACTAAGAATCAACGCAATCTGTTAATGCACCTCGCTGTGATACATCAATGTCACAGACACCACACAGACATAACCCACAGGAAACTCCAAACTATTACCACCATACTGCCAAAAATAAAGAGACGGAGGTGATCTGTTTTGCAGTCCCTGGTATTTCCAGGCAGAGGCACTGTCCGTTTATAGCTTCCATAGCATAATAACTTTTAGACTGACAAAAAGATCTAACATTGTTCATATATCACACCACATTAACTGGAACTCAGCAAATCTGCTAACAAAAAAATCCACAACATACCATGCTAGGATCTAAATGATCCAGTTTCAAATGCTGCAAAAATGGGACAACCAGTACCATAATGGTCAATCGGCCATATACTTAACAATTAAATAGTAAGCACATAACATAAAGACAATGCAACGACATCACTTTACAGCAACCACTTCAGACATGCATATAATATGTAACAGAGTGATAAAATCCACACTACAGTACAACAGAATTATGTAATGGGTAACGTTGAACGATACCTATTCTACTGCAGCATGAGAGATTTCAGGTTTTCACCCAATATTGTATCACGGACTGCTTGGAAAACAAACTTGATGTTCTCAGTGTCAATGGCAGTGGTAAAATGATGGAAGAGCGGGCGGGCGCGTACGAGGCGGCGACTGTCGAACAACTGCAGTTCAAACTGCTGAACATCTCCAAGCTGTCTCGAGTTACCCGAAAATGTTGGAAAGTAATGGCCAATATCGGAAACATGCACCTTTTCGGCCAGCAAATCAGTCTTGTTCAGGAAGAGAATGACGGAGACGTGAGTGAAGGATTTGTTGTTTACGATTGTGTCGAAAATGTTGCATGACTCCACGAGACGATTTGTGCACCGGTCTTCGAACAGAACCTGGTCATACTCGCTGGAAGATGCAAGGAAGAGGATTGATTTAACATTGTCAAAACACTGATACCAACGCTGACGCTGCGAACGCTGCCCTCCGACGTCGACAAAACAGAAAGGCACACGATGAATAAGAAATTCATGCTCCGATATGCCTTTCGTCGCTTTCCTAGCATGAAGTACATCCTGCGTTGTAGGCACATAACCCTAAAACGACATCATCACAGTGAGCAGAAAAAGAACTGGGCAGCAGCCATAAGCAATGAACATTTATGAAGAAAATACCATAAGAAATATTAGGGGTCCCAGCAGCAAAAAGTTAAATTTCAGGAACAAATTTTAGCAAATTTCAGGACAATTTAAGTACAATTGTAGGTCTCAAGAGACTCAGTACAGTCAACGACAACGACAGTAATAAACAAGCAATGAAGCAACTAAACCAATCAACTGACACATGTTGTGGCACAACAAAGGCCAGTATCAGGACATTCTTGCCAAATGACTTTAGATTTCAGGACAATTTTAAATTTCAGGACAACTTTGAAATTTCAGGAACTTCAGGAAATTCAGGACAACTGGGATCCCTGAAATAACTGCAGAAAATTTTCAAACTACTCAGTAAAGTGTACACCTCTGTCACGCTACACCGAAATTGGCATAGTGTCCTTACTGGCATGCAGCAAGTACACCAGCCTATATTTTTATGCACTGCACTATTAGAAAAGTACAAGAAGCTCAGCTATCGCACAGTGACCGCAGGACACACTACTGATGTTACTTAAGAAACTACTCACTAACTCACTGTTCAAAAGTTAAAAACTTTGCAAAGTAAAATAAAAAAACATACATACCATCTGACCAATTCGTTCAACATTGTCCAGGAAGTACTTTATAGAGTCACCCTACACAAATCATGTATACAGCACATAAACATGTTAGTGGCACACATGAAATATAGCAAGTACAATTCCTCAACAGCAGTAACACAACTGTACTAAAAATAATTTGACAGCATTCCCGTACCCTAACAAACAAATCAAAGCTTGTAATGATTCGCAAGTTCCTTATAGTAATTTAGCTCTAACATTCTTTCTAATGTAGCCATTAAAATTTCACATAAATAGCAACTTTTAGCAACATGGTTGCAAATATCCAAATAAATTAGACCCATACGGGACTGGCGGTCGACTCCTACTTACTGCCAACTTGAAAGTCACGGGACACAAAAATTAGGACAAAAATCAAAAATCCGGCCCTGATAAGCTTTAGGTATTGCCCCCTAATTTAAGAATCCATAGTCATTTGCCAGCCCCCCATTATAAATGGGGAAGGAGATAGCATCTGAAAATGGCCGAATTTCCGACTTTCAAGAGCTTGTGACCTTGACCTTCGATTGGGTCATACTGCATACTGTCGTGCATCACTCGTCGATCTCTACCTACGTACCAAATTTTATTGAAATCGAAGAAACTTTTTGTAGACGGATGGACGGACATTTGAAACCCACTTCATTAGGTCGACTCGCAGGAGTCGACCTAACTAGTTTCTAGTAAGTGGTCACATCGCCACCTTGTTACCCCTTGTGGCGGCAGTTAGATTCATCCAATCTCGACCTCCATCTAATACACGGTTCCTTTGGCTCACAAGAGTCAGTTCCCCAAATGGCATCTCAATCCGTTCAGCTGCTGATAATGCACATGCCATAACAATTTGGAAACCATTCAGCTAAATTAATAACTAGTTTCCAACAAGTGGTCAAAGAATTTTGACGAAAAGCCACATTACCACCTTGTTACCCCTCGTGGCGGCAGCTGGATTCAGCCAACCATGACCTCCACCTATACATGGCTCCTTGGACCTACAGACTTATATCAATCCATTCATCCGTTTTTGCAGGGCTAACCCTTGTGCCCAACAGACAGACACACAGACTGACAGACCATGCTATGTGTGACATCTACCACAACATGCTGCATCTATGCGGGCAAAAATTGAAACCAATTAGACGGTAAACATTTAAAATCCCTAACAATAATATGTATCGCCTATTTTGTCGTACACTTACATGCTAAGTGTGACTATATTATTTTCGCAAACTCCTGATGCTCTTAGAATATACTGCCAAAGCAGTTAACACTGGCACTCGGTAAAATGTGGGTGTGCTGAGATGTGAGACTGCGAGTGTGGCAGTGCGTTAGGATAGCAGAGTTAGGGTTTCGTACTGGCATACTCACTTCTGTGTACTTTACCCCAGCTGAGTCAAGGTTTTACGTCCCACTCAACACAAAATAGGTCATTTTGGAGACGTTCTTCCAGCCAATCTCTTGGCTTAGTACTGAAAAACTAGTGCTGTGACAATTCTGGTTTTTTACTGAACGATCGATTTCGATCGAATTTTTGGGAAAAATCGCCGATTCGATTTTGATCTCAATTTTCCTACTGCTTTGACTATGCCTTAGTTTACAAACATCCAGGCCCTCCAGGGACGTTCGTTAGATGCACCGTCGCTGCTGTACGTCGGTCTCTGTGGATGGTAACTATAGCTCACTCAGTCTCTCTCCTTAAAGTAGGGGTGTTAATTCCCAAGTCTCGATAGGCCTTTCCCGGGACTCGATCAACGAGGAGGAGCCGTGATCTCAGTTTCATGATAAGACGCCCGGTAGCTGAAAAAGAGCCTCTCCCACTGTACTGAAGTTGCTTGTATGCTGAGAAAGCCGAGGGTGACAACAAGCGTCGTCGGATACACTGATTCGTTATCACGCCGCCAATCCGCCGAACTGTTGTCAACAAGCGCCAATAGGTACCGGTACTTGTGAAAGTCAAGAGACCCCGCCTACTGACCAATAACAGCTGCAGGAAATTCACTGCCTCCACCCCTTAGGCCGCTGGGGTTCGAGTCATGTCACAATCCTGTCCGAGAACACTGTCATTCTTATCATCTGCTAGTGAGGGTCGATCGACGGCCGGGACCAAGGACAGTCCGCAGAAGACATTGAGCAAACATTCTCCAGGGCCGTGCAAGCCATTATTGACACGCTCTGACTTCCGTTAAATGTAGGCCTAACAGTCGGTGAAGTTAGCACGTGAGAAGGCGTTAAAAACCGGTAATTATTCAACTCTACTCATTAAGATCGCTGCAGTGGCCGCGTTTACACACCGTACACTGTCTGGGTAATTTTCATCGTTTCGTCGTCCCATCCGCGCTACCGCAGCAGTCGTAATCTCCGGAATTAATACAGACTGTGAAGTTTTACAGTTGTTATCAGTGACTGTCTGCTAATCCTTGAACCAAAAGACAGCAGTCCAACAGTCTGATAGCACTGATGAGGCTGTGCTACAGTGGGTCATTCTTGGAACTTAAGCAGCTGGCAGGGTATAGGCGACTGCGGGAGTATCAAGGGTGCGATGTCAGAGACTGCGAGTGATTCATCTCCCAGCCGTATATCAGATTACCGGGCGATGATCATTCTCTAACTACCGTCCATTCAGGCGCCCGCTTCAAACGTACGTGTAACACAACATCGCCGCCCACACGGGATTACGTAATGAGCTAATGCCTGCCCCAAATCACCACTAACGATCGTCGGCCGCCTCACCTGAAAACTAGGATGGTCGCGTATCAGTCCATTGGCTGTCAGCTAGACATTATCATTATCGTCGGTCCGTGAAGAAAATCGTGGGTATGGTTACTCAAAATGGCGATTTCGATTCCAATTCGATTTTAGAAAAAAGTTCAATGTTATGTGACACAAAAACTAGGCCAAATATCAGAAATCCGGCCCAATGAAATTTAGATATTGTGCCTAATTTAAGAATGAGTGGCCAGTTGCCAGCTACCACTGTAAATGGTGGAGTTGATAGCTTTTGAAAATGGCCAAATTTCCAACTTTGAAGGGCTCATGACCTTGACCTTGGATTGGGTTATACTGCATACCGTCGTGCATCACTCATCGACCTCTACCTACATGCCAAATTTCATTGAAATTGGAGAAACTTTTTGTGGACAGATGGACGTACGCACATATGTGGCTTTATTAAGTCGACTCTGCCGAAGAATCAATCTAAAAATCTAAAGCCAGGTTTGGTCGCCTCCTACGACATCTGGCCTGAAAATGGAACGGGTTTATTCTGGAACGAGATAGATAAGTCAGGAAGTAAACAAGTAAGGACCTGAAGTAAACAAGCAAGGAAGTAAATAAGTTACAAAGACAGTATAAGGAATAAAGAAAGTAAGGAGGTAAGTTAAACAAATTAAACAATTTATATAATGCCAAAATCAACAACTAAATCTCAGAACCTGGGCACATTACCACGGGGGACCCCAGCTGAGTCAATAGACTTAAAATCACAGAGATATTTACATATATTTACTTCATTTAACAATTGTGCAATCTCTTACTAGTTGGAATTCCCTCCGTCGGTCGAAGGCAGTCCGGATACCAGTGTCTCTCCATAGCTCCACAATTGCTGGGATAAACTGCGCGAAAACTGGCTCTTCCAGTCTAATGTTACTGTCATAGCCAAATATAAAGGCGGCACGCTTGTCATTGCGATCATCGCCCCAAGGTATACGCAGCTTGTTGCGCGCGTCGATGAGAACTTTCATTCCTTTCACAACATTGCCGTAGATAACCAGTTTGAACTGTTTCAGTTCTTCCGCAACGAAGTTGTTCCCGTGTATGATTCGCATCTGTTTAAGGAAGGTGCTTTTGCCGCTCTCGCCGGAGCCCAGAAGAAGGATCTTTACTGTCCGTCGATACTGCACTTTATCCTTCTCGAGTTGCCGGTCGATCGCTCGGCTGACTCGCAGTTTTGACTTGTCTTCCTCCGACTTATAACAACTAACAAAACACTCCGCCATTGTTGTTGACTAATCACCAGCATCATTACATGAATATGTATGTAGAGCAGAGAGGTGCGGATTTGAAATTTACTTGAAGTGGAAACTTGGACGCAGATGTATAAACTTACTTCTTTTAACAAATTAAACAATAGCTAGGCACGTACTGCGCATTAAGTCTTGAATTTACGAATCTGCTACAGAATTTCATGCCCCGCACCAGGATGCTAACACCCCTGGTTGTCATATTCATCACATCAGATGGAGAAAACGGAAGCAGGCCTCAAAAGATCTGTAATCCGAGAAATACTGACTAAATAACAATATTACTGATTCACTAAATATTACACTATAGTACTACGGTTACCGATGCCATGGAGATCTGCTTTATCATTGTACAACATATCTTTATCAGATCAAAATTTATCTAAGAACCGTTTAAAGGTGTTAACCGTTTCTGCCGAAACTACATAATCGGATAAACTATTCCATATGGGTATAACACGGTTGGTATATTTCCTTGAGTCGTAATGACGGTAATGTTATTATGTTGGGTAAGTTTGTATCTGTTACCTGCGGAGCCCGGGAGAGGACATATCGTTGGTTTTTTAGCGAACGTGAACTTACGTTCAGGTTCGCTATATGCTATCGCCGTTCCGTCTGTCGTCTGCCTGTAACGTTCGTCAAAATCGTCACCATACTCAGCCGATTGAAATTTTCGGCAATTTTTACGACGTTCAGTACCTTGGCCATCCATTGACATTCACTGAAAATTTTACGGAGATCGTCCCAGGGGAACCCCTCCGTCGGGGGATTTAAACGCAATAAAGAGGGGTAGCGAAATATACCGATTTCTGACATTTGGAATGCTATAACTCCGAAACAGTGCAAGATAGGAGGTAAGTTAGCATTAATCACTAATAGGAATTCGTATATGAGCTTTCGATTGGTACCAAAATCGGTGACCTTGAATGACCTTGAACTGCGAAATGACTCTTATTTTGCGTGATTTTGCCGACTTTGGTAGTTTACTGGGCGCATTGTGTAAAAGTAGTTGACAAAGCGATAACTATATAGACATTTACGATTACTGTATCTACCACGTTTGATGAATAAAGATGATTAGTAGTAAACGTCTGCAGAGGGACCGCGCGATGCCCACGGTATAAATTCCTAGCAGATTCATAAATTCCATACTTAATGCGCAGTGCTTGCCTAGCTATCGTCTTAATATAGGAAGCCGTATATGAGCATTCGATTAGACTTAATGCGCAGTACTTGGCTAGCTATCGTCTAATTTGTTAAACGAAGTAGGTACTCTTTTTTAATATTTTGAAGTACGTGCAATATCGTCGTAAAAAGTTCACGTTCGCTATCTCATCTCCTGATGAGTTCTTGTTTCTATTTCGTTCCCTCGAATTACTGTTCTGAGGGAACGAAAATACGAAATAATATTTTGTTCCTACGAAATAATTTATCTCGTTCCCTCGAGATAGCTATTTCGTTACGTCGAATTACTATCGAGGGAACGAAATAGCTATATCGAGAGAACGAGATATTAATCCGTGGGAACGAAATATTATTTCGTTCCCTCAAAATAGTAATTCGAGGGAACGATATAGAAAAAAACAACGATGTCCTCTCCCGGGCTCCGTAGTTACCCCTAGTCTTCACGGAATCTTCTGATAATTCAATGAAATGAGGAAAACACATCGGGTCACGTTCGCTAAAACCGGCCCTTGGTGTACATTTAATGCTATCACTAACGCTGATATTACTCTGTCGTAGCTGTCGTAGGCAGCCAATCAACAATGACTATTGAGTCGCGTGACACTAGGCCTCGTCGCGAATGCAGAAAGTAAACAGCTTGTGCACAGATAACCAAGCTCTTCGAGCCGAATACTGTATTGTGGGCATTCCACACAATACAGCCATCTAGCTGTTGTTAGTCTTTTTTTCTAATTTTTCCGTTTTTGGTGCCGTGCGCTAGATTAAGCTAGCTCTCCCGTCATCTTTTGAGCGCACGTAAATATACCGTATCGTATCGTATCGTCACCCGGCAGTTCATCAGTTCTACTCGTGTAGCGACGTCAATGACTGGATATGTCTTGATGGCGCGCTGTTGACAGCACATGCACCTGAGAGAAGTGACGACGACGTCATAAAGTTGGCTGCCGCAGACGACGAGACAGGAAGCAACGAAGCATTCTGCGACGGACAGAAGGAGTCCTGTACGTGCTGCCTCGCCGTGAACCAGGACGCTGCTGAGTGCAAGTGTGACGTCGAAAGCCTGAACTGTCATTACGGCAACGACTCAAGCTGTTCCCACGAATCCCGGGATTGCAGCGAGCCGGTTGACCGCGAGCAAACGGGCGAGTACGCCGAGGTCTGCGCGGACGTCAGAGACGACCAAGTTGAGCTAAGGACTGAGAAGGCAGATAAACCGGACGACGAACCGTGCGCCACGATTACTTGCAGAAGTAGGCCTGCTGCCTCCCTCGACGCTGAACAATCCTTCGAAACCAGCAGTATCGGTTCGTGCTTTTCTAATTCATTTTATCGACACGCCGTGTTTTCGTCACGTAGAATGTAGGAGTCGAACCATAGTCCATAGCAGATCGGAGAATTGCCTGCACCTTGGTGACTGTTGGTCAACAATTGAAAACATGACCAACCAGAAAACATAGAAAGTAGGCAATCGTATCGACATGCAGACCCACGCCGGCAACGGCCGCAGGTAGAACAGCGGTGTCATAGACGTATCCCATTAGCAACCGTGCGACCGTGACGGTTTTCGTAACTGCGTGACCTTGAGTTGACCTTTAGCCTTTTGACCTCTGGGTCAATGCATGCCGAGCGACTGCTATATAGAGTATACGTGGGGTTACGTGTACCAAGTTTGGTGTCGATAGCTCAAGACGTTTTCCTGTTAGAACGCGGACAAACAGGCAGAAGCGACTGAACGCCCTCCCTATACCCAGGCCGGCGGCTCGGCTATGCCGGCGTGGGTAAAGACCTGAGTCGAGCGGGACTAGTCACACATCCGTCTGTGTCATCCACTGTGATGTTATAGAAGCATGTATCCAAATAGGCCTACGTGGTACAATTTGCACACATCTGCAATTTGTATTGAAAATGCACGTAAACCGATAGCTCACAACTGCTAACGAAGACCAAATTCAACTAGAAAACATGCAGTCGTATCGACATGCAGACCCACGCCGGCGACGGGCCGCAGGTAGCACAGCCGCGTATAGGTGCACCGAATACCGGCCTACCGGCCATGGTCACTCACTAGCAACCGTGCGGTTTTCGTAACCGTGTGACCTTGACCTTTTGACCTGTGGGTCAATGCATGCCGAGCGACTGTTTATAGTATCCACGTAAAAGACGACATAGTCGATGAAAACTGCAAACTTTCTGTCCATCCAACCCATGAGGCAATCATTTACTAAATTATTTACTATAGCGTATTATCAAATGCAGTTAACCGCTTACCGCGAATTTATAACAATAAAAATTTTCCCCCTCTTTGGGTTATTGTCTTGCCTCCTACTTTACCCATCACGCATCTTGCGTCATGCTTAACACTGACTGGACGCCCCTGACCCTATTGCAATTTTGCTAAGATCTTTGGCAACAGTAAACTAGTGCCTGGGCTAACGTATGACGTTGTTTATATGACCTACGCTTAGCCGTTAAACTACTCCCAATATAAACGGTATAAATATAATACCACACCCGACCGTGAAAGTAAATGTCCAGAGCATTGTTAAGTAGTGTATTGTCTATACAGAACGTTTCTGTTGGTAATATGCTCTGTTGCGGCCGGGCCCCGTGACCCTCCCGGTCCGGTCCCTGGACAGTTGACACCGACCCTGCCCGTCCCTGTTCTCGGCGTCACTGCTACAGTTATCAAACGCACTGATTGTATTGCTTACAGTTTCTAGTTTGTGTTTTAGATGACAGCAGTGGTTTGATGATAAAAAGGAAGAAGGGAGATGTCAAATGTCGTCCCGTGACGAGTAAGATAAAGCAAATGCGTCTGCTGAAGAGCAAGGGCACTGTACAGGTAAATTTCAATTTCAACGGTCAGGTCAGTGTAGTGCCATAGGCGGCGGAAGGGGTCACTGGTTTGGGGGAGGGCACCGGCACCATTGCGAGCGAGAGCCCATAAAGGAGGTTCTGTGGGCGGAGCCCCCAGCTGGGTCCAGACCCCCGTAGTCAGGGGGTAAGGGGCGTAGCCGCGTAGCCCAGCCCCCCCGGAAACTGAAAGCTTTGAACCAAATGTACGCCTAAAGGAAAGCCGAAAACTTGTTGTGAAGCCAAGTGGGTAATTTTCCCGGATACTTTGAATTACTGGTTGTGACAGTCGTTTTGCTAAATTTGCCCAAATTCTGCGTTGTTAAATCGTTAAAACGCGCAGTTTAAGTCTTATGTATTCATTTATGACTATATTTTTCCTGCAAACGTTTGGAGAATGAATGAATTAGTGAAAGAATTATAATGCAGTGTATGAATGGTAGATATGTTTACTCGCATAAGTGCGTGGAAGGCGGCCACAGTCGAAACAGCGATGGGTGATTATTGAACAGGTGGATGTTGTGCAGTTAACAGAGGACATTTCGCCAATGAACGTTTTAAGATCAATGATCGTCTCAAGGCAGTCAGAAGCCACAGTGTTGATAGAGTTTTCCTATTAGTGGTGTACCTCCCTTTAAACTCTATTTCGTTGTATCGGCCAAATTGCGGCGATGCCCTGCTGCTGGGGCAGTAAAGGTAGACATAATATGGCTCTTTTCACTCTGTGGTTAAATGTGTGGGTGGCAGGCAAAACTGTGATCCCTCGTTATCACGTGCCGTGCCTGAGCGCCTACAATGTGTAGCTCATATTAAAGTGCTGGGCATAGCTACGGCTTACTTTGCTTTACTTGTAGTGGTCAGTGCGACCTCAAGTGATAGCTTTCCAGTTTGATTGACCACAGTTCCACACATGCCGACAGGCAAGGTGTGGATATATCGGTTACTGTTTGTTTGTTTGTTTGTGTTTGTACGGTTACGAATTTTTCCGCCGATCGAGGATAAAGCTAGCGGCGTCAAATTTTGCACGGTGGTTCATCGGCGTCCTTGGCAGGGAATCTCCCATTTTTGGGGAACTTTTTACCCCCGGAAGCCCCAAATTGGACAAATCGGCACGCGGCGAGTGTACGTACTGGTACGATCGGCATGTGTGGATAACCGCCAGTCCCCTTCACTGGCGGTAGGCTACTGAATTTTACTAAATTCTACTAAAATTTCTACTAAATTCTACTTTGCTAATTTTTCACTTAAAATGGCGTGTTTTGGTGCGTTTTGAGCGGTAGGCCCTACTTTTTGTCCGTGTCCTCCCCAGAAAAATGTTGAATTTTCCGCCTAAAGTGGTGATTTGGTTGACGTTGAAGATGTACTTTTGGGAAGTAGTGAATACTGTGTCAGAGTCATGCGGTTGGCAAGCCTTTTACTCATTGTAATGCAAGCAATCTGGTGCTTGAAATTTTGAAACATGGCTGTATTGTGTGGAATGGCCACAATACAGTATTCTGCTCTAAGCACTCGGCTATCTGTGCATAAGCTAATCTGTTTACTTTCTGCATTCGACGAGGCTTAGTGTCACGTGACTCAATTGTCGATAATGATTGGCTGCCTGCGAGTGAGTGATGTCAGCGTAATCTGCCGCGTTGTCACCTGCGTCGGACGTCACAGAAAATTTGGGGATGTTTCTTGTACGGAGTACGGAGTGTACAGGCCAGGGGAATGACTTTGAATTGATTTCAGCGGTAAAAATGGAAACTAGACATCCCATAGAAGGATCAGTTGGTAGTAAATTTCCAGCGATCTGTAATTATTGCGGAGTTATGGCGGCCGGATGTCTTAAAACGCTAAAATGCACACTTTGGGGAGGTTTCTTGTACTGAGTGTACAGACCAGGGAATGACTTCGAATTTACTTTAACGGTAAAAATCAAAACGAGACATCCCGTAGAGGAATGATTTGGTAGTGAATTTCCGGTGATCTGTAATCATTGCGGTGTTATGGCGGCCGGGAGTCTAAAAACGCCAAAACGCGCCGTAAAGTGAATCCAATATTCGGCTGAAGCGTAGCTTCAAGGCTCGAGCCGAATGCCGAATAAATATGGGGGACAATTTGTATTAGCGTTTCCCCACTCTAAATTGTTCACTCCTGTGACTCACGCCCGTGCATGCAAATATATGTGGAGTGATTGAATTAATGCCGCACCGTTTCATTTGCAGTGCAATGTATGAATGTAAGGTGTTCAACTTCACTGGCACAAGTACATCAGTGAAGGAAATCACCGTGTCGCATACTCGGACGAATATTCTGCACTTGACAGAAGAGATTTCACGGATGAATATTTCAACATCGGTGGCTATTTCAATGCAGTTTGAATCAAAATGTGCATGACAGTCTGACAGAGTTTGTTTTTATTAATGACACTCGGCAAAATTCTGCTTCGTTAATTTGTTAAAAGTTAAATCTTGCACTTTTGTGTATTATCTTGTAACTGCATGTATATTGCCTCATGCAAGAGCTTATAGAATAGAAGTTATATAGAACGTGTTAATGCTGCATGCTCTATTTCCACACACAAAATTTTATGCAGGTGTTTACCGGTACAAGTGCGTCAAAGAAGGAGGTCGCAGTTCAAGCAGCGTTGGATGAACCGCTGAATAGTTCGCATTTCAAATGCGACACTTCTTTGACGGAGTCCAAAGCAAAGGTTCAGACACAGGTGTTTACTTACAGACAGTTAATTGCAATTGGCTTCGTCGATTCGTTAGAAGTTAAAATTTGCGATTCTGTGTATTAGTTTGTACTTTGTAGCTGTATCGTGTCATGCAAAATGTTAAAATGTTTGCCAATAGAACTATTGTTTTTTTGTGACTCGTGACCTTGACCTTTGACCTTTACCCCTAAATAAATGGGTTTACAGGACTCACGGTGAAACATTTTAAAGTTAAATTTGATGATCCTAGCAGTTCGCAGCGGTTTTTGCCGCGCGACGCTATGCTAGCGCAGTATATGCTGCCATCGCGTGTCTGTCTCTCTGTCCGTCCATCACAATTCGGTGAACTACGAAGACGGCTAAACAAGGCCGTACGATAGCCCAGAGACTTTAGTTTGCTTACGCCAAAGATCTTCGCGAAATTCCATCGGGGTCACCCCAACGGGGACGACAAATACAGGTGAGGTAGGTTAAAAGCGACGATTTTTGATTAAAAAATCGCTATATCTTAGAAACGGTGCAAGATTAGAACATAGGCTACTGTGGAACGCTAATAGGAACTCGTATGCATTCTATCGAATGGCGATATTTCCGTTGACCTTCAGTGACCCCTATCTACCCCAAACAACCCAATTTCTGTTGCAAGTCGGCACTGTACGAAAACGGCTGAACAGATTGAGCTGTTTTTGGCACAGGGCTTCTTTTGGCTTAAGCTACATTGTGTTGGAATGGAATTCTGTTATCTCCAAAAATAAGGGTACTTCCCTCTATAACTTTTACCCAAACTCTGTACTTTAAAAAAAAGAAAATTTCGCAACGGCACGTCGGTCGGTCGTCTCAGTTGCTGTCAACGTAGGTGTACTGTCAGTGTGATGAACTGGTGACGATCGTCGGTTACCAGTTTATCTCACTGACCTTCTACGTCTTTGTACAACACGGTGGGCGCGTGAGGCACCGCATTGCGCGAGTCTCTCAGCGGCAGCGGAGACTTGTTGAAATATCGTGAGTATAAACGGACAGACAGACAGAGGGACAGACAGACAAACGCCAGTGAAAACCGTATTCTCGCGACTGCCTTGGGCGTGAGTGATAATAATAAAGAATAATAATAATAATAAAGATATTTGTATAGCGCCATGGGGTCGTAACTTCAGAGGCGCTTGGGCCAGGTAGTGTGTTAGTGATAAGCTTAAGTAGGAGTATGAGAGAAAGCCTGAGAGAAGAGGTGAGTCTTTAGCCTAGATTTAAAAGAGGTTGCAGTGTCACTGTCCAGAACTGTCTTTGACAGCGAGTTCCAGATGGCTGGTGCTGTGCTGCGGAATGAATTAACGCTTCACCGTTTTTGCTGTACGAATGCTATGCAGGTATCTACTGGCACACGTCGGTCTGGTGTCTCAACTCCCACGGCGTCAGAGCTCGGTGAGCGCCGGTCTAAACCCGATGTCGGTGCTGCACGAGTTGTACCCTGGCGACGAGTTGACCGTCAGCGTCATGCCAACGTTATCTGGCATTTTTGTTGCTAGAGTCGATATTGCAGAGCATGACTTTCATCGCAAGTTTCTGGTACGTAAGCGATCATCCGACAAGAAACTTAGCTATCGCTAACAGATCGCAGTACTTAGTTGTTTCACATTTGTATGAGATATCGCATTTTAGAAGGTTTTCAATAAACAAAATAACTTAAAGGTCACATGTGGTGATAATTACGTTCATAGTACACAACAGTGCTTGAAGTAGTTTGAAAAAGCTGGGTGCTCTCTCTCACCTTTTACCCCTTTCCCTTATTCCCTCCCTTAGTCTACCACCCCACTCCCCCCTGAGCTGGGGGTGGCTGAGCTAAGAGCTGGGGGCTGAGCCCCCCGAGACCTTACTTTAAGCCCTGGTACACAATCAAAAGGCAAAATCTATACCTATAATTGCGACGTTTCGTTCGCCAACGGCGAACTTCATCAGGCATGTGGTCACGTGACGTTGCGGATGAACACGTGACTAAAACTAAAAGGCTGTAGGCTCCCCCATCTCTGTTCATGTCATCGACTGGTCTGGTGCCAAAATCCTAGACAGAGAAAGTCATCGGACGACACGACAGCGCAGGGAATCTATCCACATACGCAAGGAGTTGAACTGCATTTTGATCGAGTAACTCCTTATCTTTGCAGGCGCGTTTGCTCCGGGCGGGCTTTGACACGCATTTTTGGTTTGTTCTTTATTCATTTATCATATCGTAGCCTTGGTGTAATGCCAGTTGTACGTGGTTTGTGTGCCAGATCTGTCCGGACAGGGCAGACAAAGTCGCCGCACTGCAGCAGCCGGTCTTGGTGAGACGTCGGCCTACGACAGCTCGCAGAGCGACATGTCGCAGAGCGGTGCGGATGACGACTTCTCCCGGCGAGCGGAGCCGGCGAGGAATTCTGCACCTGAGAACGCACGTGCCTGTGCAACGTGCGACGACGATGCTTGTGCCCGAGACCGTGGTCAGGCGCACGTCCAGCGTGGTCAGACACGTACTGTGTTCAGAGAATGTGTTGGCATTATGACCGGTACTGGCGCAATAGAGGTCCAGATGCCTGGCGCGGCTCCCGGTCACGACCCTGTCAGGAGTTCTGGTGTTGTCACGCTGCCATCGGCGTCAGCGGTTGGCGCGTCCGCTCCATTGCCAGCCCCTTGGAGACGGATACGGCAGGCCTACAACACCGCAACTTACTCTGATGACAAGTCAGCCAGTGAAGACTGACCAGCATGCCGTTGCTGTAGCACGTCGCTGAGCGTACGCAGCAGCAACAGCAGCAGATGAAAAGGCTTAATCTGGCAGGATGCTGCTTAGTGCCAGACAGATAACTCTCGGACAGTATCCGGCGACAGATAAATGTCAGATACACAAGTTTCATTGTTATGCTACTCACATTTCCAGATGTCTTCGTTTCACGTTTTCTGGTTTCGCTTCACGTTGCTGCAGTGTGCTTCTTGTCACTGAACAAACGGCTAAATGCTGCATTTGTACGTATAACAAGTGTCCAAAGTAATTTGGCAAAAGGCCGCATCGCCGATTTGTCATCGCGCCTGCGAATGGATTCGTCCGATTTTGACTTCAATTTAATACATGGTTCCCTTGGACCCATGATGATATACGAGTTCCTATAAGTTTTCCATAGTAACTTTGTCACTATCTTGCATCGTTTCTGAGATATAGCGAGATGTTGATCGAAAATCGCCGATTTTAACCTACCCCACCTCTATATGGCGCCCCCGTTGGAAGTGATCCTGTTGGAACATCGCCGAGATTTGTGGCACCAGAAAACTAGAGTCCCTGGGGGTATCGTAGGGCGTTGTTTATGTGACCCTTGGTTTCGCCATTTACGTAAACTCAGGCTTTTGTGATAGACGGACGAACGGACGGACGTACGGACACGCGATGACAGCATATACCACGCTAGCGCAGCGTACGTCGCGCGCTAAAAACCGATGCAGCTTAACTTAACAGAAAGGTTTCAACATGAATTCTGGAAATCCACCTTTTTCCGGACACGGTATAGAACACTTCACACTGGTTATAGGGCCTAGGCCTAGGATTTCATCATCACATCACATCACGGTCAAAACTGGACTGGAGCAGGTATCTGTAGGCCTATAGAAATAACTCTAAAATACGAATTATTAATTACACAAAATAAGTTGACTAAACTGCAATACTACAAAGTCGCAGCATTGCGACGGCTAGTGACTTGCTGATAAGCAACATAGCTATTATCCTAACTGACTGTTAAGGTTCTTTCACACCTGATGCGCTGCGTTGCAATGCAGGGCCGTTGCGACAACGGTGTCACGGTGTGAACGAACCTTTAGGATCGTCAATCGTTAGTTCCACCAGGCTAGCGAAATACTTGCACAGTTCGTTGTTCGAACAAGAACGCATACACATGTAGTTCTGCGGTGGACAAGATGATTATAGGATTAAGCACTTCACAATGGAACCAAAGACTGCCAATTGCAATCAGCACAATTCAGCAGCACTGCCGTCTGCCAGCGCTGCTATAGGACTATCAGCAAAACCAACCGTTCGAGATTTCAGAAGGCAAAGATCCTATAGTATAGGATCTTTGTTATACGATACGATACGATATATTTAAGTGCGCTCAAAAGCTGACAATATGGCCAGCTTATAGTCTATCGAAGCGAAATTCGAAATGTTGGTTTTGGTCGTCTTACAGTTACTTACTGTGATAATTTTCTTTTGGGATTAATCGTACTCCGTATATGTTTTGCTGCCGCCAGTTTTGTAAATAGAGTAATTAGAGTTTATTTCATGCAGTTTTTGATGCGTTTTAGCCATTTCCACATGAAATATGCAATTCAGCATTGTATTTATTATGCGAGTAACATATTATTGATGATAAAATGCCGCAAAAGTGGTTGATGATAGTGAAATGTGCGAAGCGTTTGTGAAAGTGCGCTACTAACCTTTTCAATACCACTGGGATGTTTTGCATACGTTCGAGCTTTGCTGACTGTTACAAAGGAATTTTTACTCAGAGTCTTATAGCAGTCTCTGGAAGTGGAATTACACAATCTCGAAATGGCAACGTTAGATGCATTTTTTAACAAAACTGAGCGACCCGTGTATGTGTCAACCGTTGAACCACAGAAATGTGAAAGTTCGATACATAATGAGAAAAATAATACAGATGCATTTCGTAAACGTGGTCGTGACAGTGATTCACCTGCTCAGACGAAGAGATTTAAGAATAAGAGGCAGAAAAGTTTGGACTCAAATTTAAACGTTTCAAACCATTCTGCAAGCGTAGTTGCTAATGCATCAGAAATTGTGAGTAATTGCCAGAGTTGTAACCAAGTTGAAGTGGAGGATAAAAGCTTGATATGTATTCCTTCATCAGCTGTTGAGATATCGTATGAGGAATTTCTTTCAGGTAAAGGAATTACACATGTTGAAACCTGTCTTTGTAATTTACAAGATGCACACACCGATATTAAAATGTCACCTCTCAGGGCATTAAAAGATGGTGGGCTAGAAGATGAAGTATCAATAAAAAGGCTGGAAAAGAATGAAAGCTCAACTGATGAGGATGAATGTGAAGGAAATTTGAGCAATTCTGAAGTTATGTCAAAGGATATACGATCTTTCTTCAGTAAAGCTGAGAAACTGTCAGCTCAGCCAGTTAGTGCTGCTACATTGATGAAGATTAAAGTGGATGTTCACTGTCATCAGTCACCAAAACGCAGCATGCCATCAAAATCAAAGTGCATTGAAGGACATACAAAAGCGGGCAATGATTTAGCTCGCAGGCAGCGAGCTGCTATTGTAATTACAGATGAAGACTTAGACATTGATGTAATTGATGTGAGCAAAAGTGATGATGATCTTCAGATTGAGTACCTAGAAGATAATATTGTCGACAGTGTGACCTCAGAATCAAATGCCGAAAATCATGTATTTAATTCAGAACTTGAAAATACCCCATCAATGTGCAGCCAAGTTTCATTAGATGCTCATGACAAGAGAAAGACATCTGCAGTGGAGTGCAGTTCAGTCGGTGTGGAAACTGCTACACCCATAGAAAAGATTGCTGGAAGTGTCAGGAAACCGAGTTTAAGAACTGCCAAGTTGAAAGAAGCAAATGATAAGGTGAATGTACAAGCTTTAGAGGAAGCTGTTTCATGCAATGAAGTCGTTGATTGTGATCACGACACATCACAGTTTAACAAAGATGAATGCTTAGATGAAGTGATAATGGTTGATGAGAAGAAGGATGAAGTTGAATGTGATGATTCCTCAGCCACTCTGTCCAGTGATGCTTCTCGATGTGATGTTACACTTACTATAAAGTCAAGAAAGACAAAGCAGGTGAGCTACAGTAAAACTTCATTATAACAGACTTTCTGGGGACCGTTGTAACAGGTTCTCTATATCTGAAGTCCAATTTTTGTCCAAATTAGGCTATGAAATATGAATGGCTTACCAGATACGTCTACATATCTAGTACATGCGATGTATGACCAAATCTTTAGTGTTGTTACGACCACCGAACTTTCACCGCCACCGCGATGGTTAGCTACCACTGAACCAACACCGCCATCGTGGTGTTTTACAGTGTTCTCAGCGGTCTTTCTGGATGCTGTTTCCTGAAAACTGCCCGTCACTTCCTCAGCGTCATTTGATCCCTGTGTGAATGCACGGCAAGATCAGGAGATCAGTCGGCGACACCGCCCGCCCTCCCCCGCATATCCGCTTCCCCACTCACAGCAGGGACAGTCTAGGCACTGTACTTAGTGAGACCGTAGCGATGGTCTCACTTAGCGCACCCCCCACTAGTGCTGTGTGGTTCTGGATTTTCGTCAATTGGTTCAGTTTCGGTTCGGTTTTGGATTAAAACCGCTTTTTCGGTTTTGATTTCAAAACCGTCACAGCATTACTTTTAATAAAAAGTATAATCAGCCTTTAACTTGCCTACGCAGTGCAAATAAACCTATGTCCCATCAGCAAAGCTCAACATGACACAGCAGGCAGGCAATTAAGGCCAATTAGCATTGAACGCTGTTGCACCTTTTAATTGGCACGGTAGATCTGCCTTAATACAACCGAATTTTAGTCCGTGGAGTATCAGAAATAAAACCGTTAGTTAGCCTGCAAAATTTGGATGTTTTGTTTCGGTTTTATATTAAAACCGCGGTTTCGGTTTCGATTTCAAAACTGTCACAGCACTACCCCCCACTGTCGCATGCATTGAGCAATTAGCCCATTCCAGGACAACCAGAACAATCTTGAAGCTGTGACGTCCAGCTGTTTCCAATTAACAACCCTAGCGTTGACGCCAACCAGTATTCGCCACTGGCACCGCGGTGACATGTCAAAAAAACACCGCCACCAACCGAGTTGCAAATTCCTGCCACCGTAACAACACTACAAATCTTCCTGCATATGTAGTATGTGCCCGATTGTCTTTTATTTTGTTTCTTTTGTGTTATGCAAATGCTAACACAATTATGCAGCTCTAATATTTACAGTTTTAAACAAAATTAACAATCCTGTAGTCCATGTACTTATGCAGAGTTACGCATAAGTCTGCTTGTGGCAGTGACTGCTCTTTGCAATGAATTAAGTGAATACAGTACTCGGCTGAAGCCTAGCTTCGAGCTGAATAATTATTAATAGAGACTCAACTGGGACCAGAAAAGTGTATTAAACACTGGTGTCCGTTATTTAATTGAGTTTGTTATAATGAACTTTTACTCTATTTGGGCAACTTGTGCAATTAATTTTTAATTAACTAAATGGATTTCTACAGATTGCCATCTGTAAATTGTGTGTTTTTATATTTAATGTGCAGTAGGAATGAAAGATTTAGTCAAGTGAATGTTTTATTGACTGTTGGTTGGATTTCAGCATGGCCCAGCCAAAGCTGTTGTAAGGATAACTCGGAGCATTGGTGATCGTAGTTCTTCAAGAATGCCATCTTCTGGTCATGAGAAATCTGATATTGGTCAGGTAGTGGGTGACTTCTTTGCTCCTAGGTGTAGAAGCAGAAGCAAGCAGCTGAGTGAGGATGAAAGTACTACCAAGGAGGAGAAAATTGTTGATGATGAAGTTAAACCACATGATGCTACATGTTCAGTTGAAATTTTCAAAGTTGAAAATGTTCGACGAAGCAGTCGCTTGTCTGCTCAGGCTGCTGCTACTGCTATTGCTCGAGCCTTACAGGTAACAGTGAAATTTAACTTCTTAAAATGAATACCATGGTTAAGAGCATCTTCTTGGGCAACTAATATTGTATTTACCAAAACTGTTAGAGAATGAGCAGTCAGAGAATAATAGTGTTGGCACGATACATCACATCGTATCGAATATTGTGATATTGAAGGCATATCAAATCATATCTATATCGTGATATAGATATCGTATACCTCTCAAACAAATCGATATTAAGCACTACTCTAGTAAGGATGTAATGATAATTCCTGGGAAATCTCATTCCCGAGACTTGATGGGCCTTTCCCGGGACTCTATAGAGACTTGATTTGGACCGGGAGAGGCCGCGATCTTGGTTTCGTGATAAGACGCCTCGTAGCTGAAAAGAGCCTCTACCATTGTACTGTACCGAAGTTACTGGTACACTGAGAAAGCATTGGACAACAAAAGTCGTCATCGAATACACTGATTCATTACTGCGCCGTCAATCCAGTACGTTTACGACCGAACTGTCGTCAACAGGTGCTATGGAAGTCACACCACTTATCGGCACCCTTCTGCAGGCTGCTGATGAGTGGGCTCTCCCTTCCGCCGTTCGATGGTGATGGGTTTGTTTAGCCTGCAACATCGTCAGTTGTGGGCAAGAAAATTTATTTTCCACTAAAGTTCTTTGCTTAGTTTTCAGCGACTATGTTGTCTTTTACGGGGATAATGGTTTTCTTTTTGTCATGCGCAATCCGGGTTAAAATACTTCTGCATCTTCCTGGCATATGCATGCATTTCATAATTATAGACATTTATAGTTCTATTCTCATGATTTGCTTCTAATACGTCTAATCTGGCCTTTCAGTTTTTCACGTATCTGTGAAGCATCCATCTTTGGCAAATGATCTTCTATACGGGAGTCGTTATCAGGTGGTTATTTGCTAGTGCTGTCTACAACCAGCCACTAGGTAGTAGTCACTACTAACTGTACCATCAGGTGAACGACGTAAGCCGTTGTTGTTACTAGGCCTGACTAATGAGTAATGAATAACAGTTAACGAATAGAAACAGCTCAAACAAACGAATGTTTTCTAACAGTGCATTCAGTCTTAACAAATATTGAAAACTAACGATAAGTACCATCTCTACACAGTGCACATTTCTGTTGGTTTAGCAGCAGTGATATTGGTGTCACACATAAGTAAGGCTTCCAGCTGTAACAAATGTAAGAAATACTGGAATGTTGCCGATTGAACCCTAAAATAAAGATTATTGTGCACAAAACGTTCTCAGTGTAGATATCGTTGTGCTCTGGTGTATAAAAAGCTTTGGTTAAAAGGCGGTGCTTGCACAGATCGGCGATGTTACTCACCAGAGGATGCGATAGTGCTACTTCACAATATTCCCTGTAATTTTACCCCTAGGATGCAATTTCAACAATATCCCAAAAAAGTTGCATCTACGGGTCACAAAGGTTCTAGCAGTGTATTAATTATGCTTGTATCCGTAGTAAACTGCCTGGACAAGAAAGGTGTGATGAAGAAGAAGAACATGAATATTTGGACATTTTTGACATTTTTTTAAATTAACCCGACATGACTACTTGAACTTTTTTGATATCTGTGTGTTCATTCTGTGGAGGACAGAACACTGATAGTAACTTTTGTCCATTCTGCTTTTGCTTGTTTCTCAAGAGGTCACCTAAATTCAGTTCTAATTGCTGTACTTACGACTAGTGCTGGTAGTATCTCCTTGAATTCTTGGGTATGATGCTACCGCATCGTTTAACTTGGCGACGGCTGGTTTTGGCCCGTTGATGACCCGTTGCATCATCTAGCAGATGAAACAGCTCTTGATCCTGCGTCCTGTAAGCTATTGACCTCCGTCTTTCGGGCAGTATTACTATAGTTGTTAAATACCTCGGAGCATTTTGGGGCCGTATCATATCATATCGCGATCTTTTGTGCAGTATCGTATTCGTAATTTCGTATCATATATATCATTTTCCCCAACAGCCATATCGTGCCATCACTAGAAAACAAGTTCATCTGGTGCAACTTTGGCATTTGTTGACTAGAACAGTTGTCAGCTAATGGTGAGGCTAGTCTATTGCTTCATTGCATCTTTGCCGAGTATAGTCGCGTCAATATCTGGTGACGTGTGCAGGAAGAGGCGTGTCAGAAAAAGCCCCAAAAATGTGCATCTCATGAAGCTGTGGATCTTGAAGTGGATATTGTGGACACCACTGACAGATATAGTGACGGACATGCTGGTAAATCAGTTTACTATGTTTTAGTTGTTACTGGCTACTGATGTTGACAGCATATTAAACCGATGGTATGTGAAAGGGTGTGCATGTGTTGTTACTGAGTACCATTAGTGATTGAATTTGCCACTTATCTTATGGTTTATCGGTGTCTAATTTAATCATGTTATACAGGTTGGAGCAAAAAAAAACAGATGTTGGCTACTGTGATGCAGAAATGCACTGTGTACTGTAACTGCCCGTAACTTTGGCAGTTGTTGACCAATTTTGGAAATAGTTCGACTGTCGGACTCGGAAATAAATTTGTAGTAAAATAGTCTTTAAAGATACTGTCACACCTCAAAATGTATTGTTGCTAAAGTGCCTTGTGAAATACTTGGCAACCTTGACTGATGGTGGCCAGTTACCCAGACTCCCGTTCGTTTGTCCGTTCGTCCAGTCAGATATTGTTACCATGATATCTTATGAACGGCTTGAACAATTTATATAAAAGTGACGGAATATCCACTAGCCCCTACTGATGACATGATTACATTCTGGAGGTCAAAATCAAGTTACAGCAGGCCATCGACGTCAAATCTTGTGAACACCATATCTCATGAACTACTTAAGCAATCTCCATGAAACTTACAGTACCCTCTACTGATGACCTGGTTATATTTTGGAGGTCAAGTATGTGTTGGCGGAGGCATCCACGTCAATGCCGGAATGTCAAAGCCCGTCTTCTGGTTGAAATTTACAGCAGTTTGTGCATCGGAAATCTGTCATTGCATATAAAACTATGAATTATCAACAAAAAAACAATGTTGATAGTTTAATATTTTGTTTTCTTTTGGCGTGCTTCTAGTTGTTTTTAATGTTGTTTTAGATGTTTTTATTGTGTTATTTTCTGCATAGTGAATAACAAGTTGGCACCAATATTTGGAAAGCTTACTAAGCATCGTCAGCCGCCTGGTCGAAAGGCTCCACGCGTTCTTACTGAAGCTGAAAAACGGGCATTGGAGGTCCGTCGTGCATTCCTCACGAGCGGAGTTCCGGAGGAATTGAAGCGTCAGAAAACGTCTGTGGTTGTACCTGTCACAGATGCATATTTGTCGGTTATCTGGCCAACGGATAGCCACACTCAGCAGAGGCCAGCAAAAGAAACAGATGCTGAGCAGTACTGTGATCCTTGGACATTGCAGAGTTGTGACTTTTGTTATAGAGATCTTGACACAGGAATTGTTGTTCCGCCAGCTCCAATCGCACTGGGCTCGTTTACGAGTGTGCCTGAGAAAGCTGCTTGTTACAATCTGCAGGTATGATTGACTTATGTTTCTCTTTGTTTTCCGTGCATGTCTTTGGCCATTCTAAGCTGTTGTTTAGTTGGCTAGTTTTTTAGGTCGACGCTTCTGAGTCGACTTAATACAGTGGGTCTCAAATGTCCGTCCGTATGTACGTTAGTCTGTCTGTTCATCCACGAAAAGTAAAGCTTCTTTCATTTCAATGAAATTTGGCATGTAGTTAGAGGTCGATGAGTGATGCACAATGGTGTGCAGCAGGACTTGATGCAAGGTCAAGGTCACGAGCTTTTTAAAGTTCGAAATCTTCTGTTCAACAGCTATCTCTTCTGCCATTACAATGGGAGCTGGCAACTGACAACTGATTCATAAGCTAGGGCACAATATCTAAATTTGATCAGGGCGGATTTTTGATACTTTCCCTTTTTTTGTGTCACGTGACTTTGAACTTGCCAGAAACGTCAGTTGCAAAGAGTTGACCATCAGCCCTGTAAGTTTTCTGTAACTAGTAATCTCACCACAGCTTATGTTTAGTATGTTAGGAAAATGTCTGGAGATTGCTCTTTTCTGTCCAGATAACAGCTGCATAGTTTACAGCAAATGGTTGCTCAAGGGATTAGTATAGAAATTTATGTCATATTGTTTAATTTATTATTCTTGCTGGCGATGGACTTATGTTCCTTTCACTGCTTTGGCACTGATATTCAGAACAGTGAAAGCCATGTGCCTTGCACCATTTGTTGTAGAAGGCATTGGACATGGAAACAAGCAAAGGTTAATTGATCTGGATTTGCAGATATTATTGCATTTGCAGGAAATTAGAAAAAGAACTGCAGGAACTCCCGAAATGTGTAGAAAGCGAAGCGGACAGTATTGTCATTTTTATTTCAAAATCTGATTGTCACGGTGTTTGGCCAAGGGCGTGGCTTACGTGGGTCATGTGGCACTCAACAGCAGTGCGGCCACATAACGGTGGACGGAGGGGACAAGGAGGGATGGCGGCTGCCACGTTCATCGATGTCACCAGTGGTGGGTACAAGCAGTTTCGCGCCGCAGAGCGGCGAGATAGCTTGTAAAAGTAAATAACGAAAATGTATGCATACTGAATGAGCAGATATGGTTTCTGTTGCTCGTGCATTATGCCAATATTGCCCATTAACCAGTAGCTTGAGTGAGTGGATGATGCATCATTATGTTTGCTGTTTACACATTTGAAACTGCTTGAGATCAAGTTGCTGTTGTATATTGGCGTCAATGGTTACAGTTGAGGCTGTTTTGTTAGTCTATGTTATTTATGCTTGTGCTCGTTGTTAGCTTGAGAAGAATGATGAACTATCGGCAGATGTCAAATCACTGTTACTGGCAGAGGTGTCAAGGTGTAATTCAGGATTTCCTGTTGAAAGAGTATTTAGGCACTTGTCACTGAAAAGAAGGCAGCACGAATTGTCAACGAGAGAAATAGGTGCGACACTCTCTTATTATGTTGTAGATGCATAAGAAACCCAACACATTAATCAGAATTCTCTTATTGTTACGTAAAGACTTAATTTTGATTGTTTGCATATGTGTCTTATTATATGACATGAAACATGGAAGTTGTTAGTTACGTTGAGTTGTTTGATACTGTTGGTTGGACAAAAGGAAAAGGTAGCCTGCCTGTAGAAATTTTGCTGCATCAAAATAATGTTTGCAATTGAGAGATATCGTCAAACTTGGACTAGCTGCAGTTAATCAGGGCAGTCAAACAAGAATATATAGTAGTGATAGTTCACCTTTCAGTTTTATGTTTTAACCTGTTATAAACGTCATTGAGCCAGTTGTATTGCTGAACCATAGGTATATAATTGCACAACCAGACAGTGCATGGCAGTTTTGATTGACTGTGAAGTGTCATGACGCATGAACACAGAAACATTTACTGCAGTATAGTGTGTAAAAATTATTGCAAATTAATTAGATAAAAATTACACTGCTTATAGTTTTTCTGGCAGTCATTTGGTTGTATGATTTTGAAATTTGCAGCCATGTGATTGTAATTTGATGTAGCCAAAGAGGATTCTGAAGTTCTGATTGTCACCGATGAAGCCAGTTCGACAACATTGGAGCAAGATGATTTGTTAGGTAATAAGTTTGAATTACTGATCTTATTACAGGTAACGTTTACACAGTGCTACACAAGTGCATGTATATCAGATTCAAAATTCTTGCTGTTTTGATGGAATCTGCTGAGGCAACCAGTTACCAGCATTGGACAGTTGATAGAGTTGATAGAATCTTTATTTTAGTCTGCAGTTTTTAACACATTTCCAAGCTGAGTTGCGCCTTTCGAGCAGCAATATAATTTTAGCAGTTTAAGTATATTAAACTTATAATCTGGTATTCTGTCGGCTCGTGAACAAAGTTACTCAGCTGCCAAATGCAAAACTGCTAATGGAGTATATCTTCACAGTTGAAGTAACTCATATGCAAACGAATATTGTAAGCATACAAAAATCTCTTTGTAATATATAGATTCAAGTTGTGTTTTGTGACTGATGCTGTATGTACAATGTACATAGCACAAATATCCACTGAAATTTTAAAGTTAACATTTTAATTCTGTTGAAGGTATTGTGAGGTCAACTTCATTGTTACCCACGCTTGCTGTATAGCCGCCAGCGTGGGTAGGGCATTTAGTCGTGTCTGTGTCTGTCTGTTTGTTTGTTTGTCCACTCTCTATGTTGTTGTGGACAGATACTGTATGGACTGACAAATATGCTCCGTGTCGTGCGAATGATGTTATTGGAAACTGGGCCAGCTGTAAGAGGCTGAGAGATTGGTTGACACAGTGGAAGCAGATGATTGATCGTTTTGAGAAGGCATCTCAACGAACTGCAGCAAAGCAGCGTGGACATAATGCCAAAGCAGATGGTATTTTTGTTAATATCTCTTTTTATGCTTATTTGTTAACTGAATTCTTCTTAGTCCTTTGAACACCTGATGCTGCTGGTAAATATGTCAGCAGTTCACTTGAGTGACATGATTTTAATGCTTCTTTGAAAGTCCTCGACAGTACTGGATTTTTCTGATATTCAAGTCCTAAAAAGTGATTAAAATACTGCTAGTCCTTTTAAGTCATTCAGTTTTATTGACTGCATACTTAAATGTCATAGATTTTTACTTTAGGAAAATTATGACATTCTGGTCTGGCAGTTTTCTTCCCAAAAAATGTTTTTTTTTAAATCGGTAACTATGCAATTAACTATTACTTCTGAAGTGTAACAGTTAGGGCTATATTTTGGACCTGTTGGTTTTGACTAATAACCTTTATACTGTAATGTTGAATTGTCAAATGATTCTTGAAATCAACATGCTTGGTTATCGCAAGTTCTGGAAAAGTCCTTGAATTTGATTGTCAATAAACAGTGATGTCACAGACCTGGTACAACCTATGGCCAATGTAGACACTAAACAAATGAGCAAATAAGTACTACCATTCTGTGATAATGCACTGAGACTTAATAGAATATGTTGATGAGTAAATCAAAGTAACTGCCCTGTGTGGGCCCGGGGCAATCCCCCCACCCCGCCTTATCCCTTCACTTCCCCACCTTCTACTCCAGCTTTTACTATCTTTTACTTTTTCCCTTTACCTTTTCTTACTCGCTTCATCTGTTTTCTTGCTTATGCATTCCTTGCTATTCTACCAGAATTGTCCCACTCCATTTCCAGACTGGATGTCGTAGGAGGCGACTAAACCTGGCTGTATTTTTTTGTATGTTGATTTTGTCTTATATGAATTTTTTTAGTTAAGGATGCATACTCTTTTTTGTCGTATTTGATTTAGTTTCGTCTTGCAGTGTGATAGTTGTCTCCCCCTGTTGTAGGCACCAGCGTAATAATTTAAATGAGCCTCTCGATCCCTTTTTTTTCTTTTTGGGTGGCTGCTGAACAAAAAGGCAGCCATTGTTGAGGTTAATATATCGCTTGCCTTCCTTCAGTGGGTAGGTGCTGAAAAGTGTCATTAAACTCCAACTAACTAACTGAATCAATATAATCAATGTTTACATTTCTTTACCATTTTCATATGTTCCATATATGAAGCTCGTCAGTGTATGAACATAGATGGAATCTATCTATATTGTGAATCTGCCACGCGCGTGGCTTACGTGGACGGGCGAGGGTCGAGCGGCAGGTGCAGCCGCAGGTGGCAGGCCCAGACTGGCTGCAGGCGGGGGTAGGGGGTGCGGGCAAGCCAAAGTCGCGAATGTCATGCCAGGGGCGTGGCTTATGGGTACGGATGGGCGGGCGGGTACAAGCAATCCCGCCGCAGAGCGCTCCGCCGTGTGACAGCTTTTGTCTGATAATGTGGCGAGTTTCATGTTTGTTGCATGGTGACAGTGAGCAGACAGTCAACAGAAGATGAGTTTGAAGGTTCGGAAGGCAGTGGAGAGAGTGACGTTGAGGATAGTAATCTGTGCAGTGCATTAGTCCTGTGTGGTCCTCATGGTGTCGGCAAGACGTGTATGGTTTACGCTGTCGCCAAAGAACTTGGCTTTAAGGTATCACTACGTTCTTCTGTTAGTTGAGATCGATTTTGGTTTGTGACGTAATAGTTGTCTTAGTTAATATGTGACTTAACTGACTTATGCAGTACATGTATTGTGCAAAAGACGTCCATTACTTTTTGAGTAACTGACCGAAATAAACTGATTTCAACAAGGTGCTGCCCTAAAGGGCGTAACACGACAGGCACGCCGTGGAGCTATAATTAGACTGGAGGCGGCATGGTGTCATCGCCTGGCCAGCGCGGGTGAAGCTGCCTGTAGGTTCACCGTGGTGTGTTACAGACCCCCACAGACGACGACGACAGACACCAGCGACCATTACTACGCTATGTGTAAGCAGTAATAATTTGTGTACACGAAATCCTGGCATAAGCGGTTTATGAACTTGAAAAATGTAGGCTTACTACCGGGTTTACTTCACTGAGTTTGGTTGAGCTCATTGACTGATAGTACATAACTGATACCAGCATCTGCATCACCACCTCTGATTATTAGCCATATGATCTTCTGGTAACTGGTTCCCCTTGGATTACTTTCTCCATCTGTTCTGGAAAAGAATCTGTAGAGATAATGGCACATGCTTCATGCAGGCTGGATGGCCAACCTGTCAGTCACCCTACAGTGTTGGACAGTGGTAGAACGTCGGTCTTTGGCCGGAAAACTTTCCCTGTCCTGCGATCGCCTGTTGTTGACGGTGACAATTTATGTGGATAAACCATCCGCAAATGTATGTTTTTTAAATGTGCTGCATTCGTTGCGTAATAAAACAATAATAATAGGTCAACGAACCAGGCCAACTCAGCCTTTCATCCCTTCGATGTTCATAGATGAGTAGTAAGCTGATACTGGATGTCTGCTACCTCAGGTTAGGGGTGGCGCCACCTGGTAACGCTAATGAAGGAAAGGCAGGCATGGTGTAATTTGCAGGTAGAACTGTGTGATCCATGTCTGAGCACTTTGAGCCTGCATAGTATAAATAGTGCTGTATAAATACTCTTTTTTTAAAAAGGAAACACAAAGCAGTGACCCAAACCAGATGCCTGACTTCGTCCATTCTTCATCCACCACTGGACTGGTGACAGGAGGGCTGTTAATCCCTTTATTCTGGACTGTCCAACTTCAGTACACTAATATGGAAACTAACGTTAGGAAATCTTCTATCAGTTAATTCCGCCTCCGTTGCTTGCAGATTTGCCTGCCCAATACTGAGAATTCAGCGACATTTGGTCAGATCGTGGTCAACATGATCGATTTTGATATGCCAGTAATTTTCAGTGATTATTCTCCTCAGTTGAGTCACATAGTGAGTGACAGTTGGACGGTGGAGTGTTTGCTGATGGAGGTGTTTGAGGTGAATACATCAGATCAACGTGACGGCAAGCACCTGCTGGCCCAGCTGCAGGAGGCCACCCAGTCACACCAGCTGCCGAGAACTGCACTGGCGCCACCTACTGAGTCACAGCAGAACACACCTCAGTCATCATCAGGTGACTAGCTGTTAAATGGACTTACTGAAGAAATTGTTGCTGTAACACATTACAGTTTGTGAAAGTAATCTATTTATGAAGTACTCTGTATATTGCATACTGTAACAGTTCTTCATGCCAATCCAGCCACAGCTGTCAGCATACATTTTATGTAGGCATGTGTATGTCTGTTGGTTCCATTATCCATTTGTGCGATGAGCTAAGTAGTATTTTGACATCTAATAATTCGTCTGTGAATTGGTCACGTTTGTTTGGAC
>Ga0209780_1000093_pt1 | contig 38135 bp, 31 predicted proteins | sample WorMetexBAHAMAS2_FD_187384 | JGI IMG/M metagenome (GOLD analysis project Ga0209780, IMG submission 187384) | Marine gutless worms symbiont microbial communities from Max Planck institute for Marine Microbiology, Germany - Inanidrilus exumae... | ecosystem: Host-associated > Annelida > Digestive...
ACTAAGAGCTGTTGGGCTGAGCCTCCACCTCCCGAGCCTCCCTTACTTTAAGCCCTGGCTGTAGCCAGCCGCCGCTGACGGCCACGACGTAGGTAAACAGAGAACAGAGAAGATGCTTAGCATGTTCCACCTCCGGAACAAAAAATGTTCCGCGACCGGACCGAACTGACGTTGTTCCGGGCCGGAACAGTACCAGAAACGGTTCCAGTACGATCTCTGGACACAAATCGACAAATCCATGCATGGCCAGACAGTTGAACACAGGTCATCATAGTTTGTCAGTCCGTTCAGGCGTCTGAATATGTACTGCAGTCTAGACTGCTCAGCATCTGGACAGGTAGTTTTTTGATGTTAAAGGCGTCATGTTAAAAGGCACGATGAAGATGTGCAGTGTAGAGCACTGGGCTGTGATGTCAGGTATCTGTCATGGGCACTCGACACCAACCTCGAGGAGCGCGACAAAGGTAAGACCGTGGAGGTCGGCCGGGCGTTCTTTGAGACTGACACTAAACACTTCACCATCCTTGATGCGCCGGGACACAAGAGCTTTGTACCAAATATGATTGGCGGTGCTTCACAAGCTGATGTTGCCATCTTGGTGAGTCACGTTCCATATTCGAAATGATGCATTGTTTAATAAATTAGCACCAAGGTATTTCCTATTAAAGAATTCTTAGTATTATTAATCAGTAGTTTAACATATTGGCAAACAGTGATGTATTACTTGAATCTGACCACATATGTGAGTAGGACTTGAGTCCATATTTCTAATGCTATGCAACAGATTTAGACTAAAATGTAAATGTAGGACTATTTTGATTGCTTTGGCACTGTGAACAAAGTGGCGGTGCATTGTAAGCCTAGATCGTCGTAGAAACGCATCAGTACAACGCATCAAATTGCATCAGCCGATCGCAGGATTGCAGTGCAGGTTTAAAAATTGCACGCACATGCGTTAGCTTGGTGAAGTATTGACACCACGTTGGTACGTTGGTGGCGTGGCACAGTGGTAGAACGTCGGTATTTGGCCGGTGAACTTTCCCCCTGTCCTGCGCTCGACCTGCAGCTGATGGGTGAACACTTATGTGGGTAAACCGTCTGCTACTGGTCAGCCAGCTAGGCCAACTCATTCCTTACATACTAGTATGATTTTTACATCGCGTACTGACTGCTGACTGCAGGTGATCTCAGCGCGGCGAGGAGAGTTTGAGACCGGTTTTGAAAGAGGTGGTCAGACCCGCGAGCATGCTATGCTAGTCAAGACTGCTGGTGTTCGACACCTGGTCATTGTCGTCAACAAGATGGATGATCCCACTGTCGAGTGGGAGGAATCGAGGTGACTTTTTGTTCAGCATAGAATCTTCTCGCATAGTCAATCGTTGCTTATGTCACAGCTGAAGTTTAACACAGCAACACTCAAAACAAATGTGAAGAAGCTTCTTATACTGTATATTTGTGGCATTGCATGGCCTCTGGTTAAGGTAGAATACTGATCTCTTCCCATAGTAATGTCTGATTTAAGCTAATAAAATATTATGCAAAATTTCAACTAAACAGCAAGCATGCAACGAAAAGGCTGAGGGACATTTACCCAGGACTGCACTGAACAGTTAAATTTAAGGCCACTGTTGTTATACGTTCGTGCAGTTGTGGTGGCAGAATGTTTGTCGTAATGATCGTGTTGTTCATCTTGGAGGCATGCTGTTGAACGTGATAATAGTGATTGTCATGATAGTGCTGGTTATAATTATTATAGAGTCAGAAGTATTTTTAACGTTCATGCTGCATTAGTATAAGTAACAAGGCGTTGATGCCAGTATAGATTGCAATCGCATGTTCATAATTAATTGCATTGCAGGTACAATGAGATTCGTGACAAATTGACACCATATCTGAAAAAATGTGGCTTTAATCCAAAAACCGACATATTTTACCTGCCAGTATCTGGGCTCACAGGAGTGAACCTAAAAGAAGTCGCCAAGGACGTTTGCCCATGGTTTGAGTAAGTATTAGCAGTTGGATTATTTTTAAGTTGGATGAAATGATGTTTGCTGCAGGCGCTTTTTCTGGTGGCAGATGCCGTTGTTTTTGAGATACAGATTTGTACGTCATGTACAAAACTTTAAAAACATAATAAAAACAACAGTAACTGGTGTAAGTATCATGTAAGCCACTAACGGTAAAAGTGTACTCATCTCTGAAAACGTCAACTTCATGTTAGCTCGGTCACATTTCTCAGTTCTGGAACCCATTCGTCGTCGTCGTCGTTAGCGCGTAGTCGTCTAGGACCGTTGCGTCGCTCCACGATGACCGTGTCTGACAGCGCCTCTCCACACATCGGCTGGGGGGCGTTGGCTGTCGTCACAGATTTGTATATTATACTTTAGTTCTACCTTCAAATTAGGACTAATGTTGGAATATGTATTACCGACAAGTGCCTATTATGCTTGAGATTTTATGGTAGTTACTCTCGTCAATGACAATCGCTAGGGTAGGGTCGTCAATGACAATTGCTGGGGTAGGGTTTTCACTACAGTTTGTCTGTCCATATTTCCATAATTATCTCGAAAACTGATTCGATTAGGATCGCCAAACTTGACATAGAAATGTTCCATGATGAGTCCTGGAAACCCATTTATTTTGGGTTCAAAAGGTCACGAGTCACAAAAAGATTGTACTTACAAGAATGCAAAGACCCATGCAGGCAAAGACCCATGCTGCTTCTAGTTGTAAGAGGGAGAACACATTGAACAGATAGCTTCGAGTGCTTTGACACTGCAGGCTGAGTGCAACAATACCACTCAATCCCCAAAGGTTTTTCTTGTTGCCACCCTGTACGGGCTCCAGAGTGGTAATGCGCTGTGATTCATATGTTGATTTCGGTGCTATATAAATTGTTTGTTTGTGTGTTTACTTAACTTCCTTCCTCACTTTCTTGCTTCTTTACTTTCTTCTTTTTCTGATGCTATCTTTTTACTTATTTACTTCCCTACTGGTTTGCTTCCTGACTTATCTATCTACTACTTCCAGAATAGACCCGTTTCGTTTTCAGGCCAGAGGTTATAGGATGTGACCAAACCTGGCTTTAGTTTTTTTGTGTTAATTATATGTTGTAGTATATTTTGTATATATGTCACAAATAATGCTTTACTGACATTTATTATAGCATTGAGCTTTTCAAGTGATATATGTATACAGATGGTATTGATTTAAGTTAACTGCAAATAATAACAAAACACTGATTTTGTCATTGTAGGGGACCATCGCTGATCCAGTACCTGGAGAATCTACCTCCTATTTCCAGGATGGATGAGGGGCCAGTTCGATTGCCGATTGTGGATCGATACAAGGTTTGGTTTACCGTTATTTTGATAGTAAAGGAAATAAAAGTAAGCTGCGGCTGTTGTTATAGTGAGAAAATCTTTTGTGTAACTGTACGTGTAATCTAGCAGACAGGCAACTTAACATTACCTGTGTCTTGAAATATCTTCAGTAGAAAAATCTTCATAAATATTTGTAATTCATGTTGCAGGTGTTATTAAAATTTTTAAAGCATTTAATTTTTATACACCCATATTCAGACTAACATATTGTGGGAATACCTGTGGCATGGGAAAGGCGGTCCACATATGTTGTACCATCCAAGAAGATGTCGCCAAACTTTGTCAGAATGTTCATGGCACGATATCTCAGCTACATTCAATAACCAGCCAGATCTGTACATATTTTTCTTTTACTCAAACTCGAAATTTACACCAGACTTGGATTTTTTGCTCTCCAACATAGTTGTGTCAGATTTTTGCCTTAATTGGACAAAATATTATGACATCTAATACACAGCAATATCATAACTGCGTCATTGCCAAATTGTGTCTAGATGTTGATGATGAAGAAGTTGCTGTTACTGAAGTATTTTTATCATTGCTGCTCAAAATTTGAGAATCACTTAACACACTGAATCACTGTCAAGCAACCCCTTCTGTTATATTTCTGTACTGGGAACAGTTGTGCACTGTGGCAAGTCGTAGCCAGTATATGATAAATTGCTGCAAAATGGGTCATTCTCAAGTGTCAGGTATCTGTTGTGCAATAATCATGTGGCGTCCTTGTTCAGTAGTGTCATCAGTAATGTGGATAGTGATTAATTGTTTAAATACTTAACTGCCCATAACTAGTGGCAAGGTGAACCGGTGTTCATCAGTTTCCCCATTCCATTCCCCGCAGTTTTCTTCTCTTGTTCCAGAAGACAACCTTGGGTAAGTGGCACAGAGTTCTTGTGGGCCATTTCTGCCATCCAGCCAACAGTGCAAAAGCACTGGAGGAAACGTAACCTTCGAAAAGTTAGCGATTAATTTGTTAAATTTTATAGGTGTGGGTTTGTTTTTACTACTTCGTCTGCGGGAGCAGTGGCTAAGTATTGTAATGATCACGTCTGTGTGTGTGTCTGTCTGTATGACTGTCTGTCTGTCCACGAGCATATATCCAGAACCACACGTGCAATCTTTACCATTTTTTATGCATGTTACCTATTGCCATGGCTTGGTCCTCCGGTAGGGTGATGAAATCCCCAGGGAAGGGGCAATTTTTGGGGTTTTTTTCCCCACTGACAATGCATTGTAAAGCATAGCATTTGGGACCCATGTGAAAACAGCTGAACCGATCAAGATGCTGTTTGGGTTAATGACTCGGTGGGCCTTAGGTACCATGTGTTAGATGGGACCTGATTCCCCATGAGGAAGGGGCAATTTTGGTGGGAAACTTAGCGCCCCATTGTAAAGTAATGGGACACCCTTTGATGCGCTGTGCTAAAACAGCTGAAACGATTGACATTCCGTTTTGGATGAAAACACGGGTAGGCTAACGGAACCATGTATTAGATGGGGTGCAGATCCCCAAGGAGAAGGGGCAATTTTGGGGGTTGTCTGGGCCATTCAAAAGAATTAGCAATCTTTGCTGCCATGGTTGCTGCAGCATCGCTGTCGTGTTTGCTGCAAGCAGGGTCATTCAATCGCTAATAACGCCATGCAGCAAACGGGATCATTCGGTATGCCAGACAAGCGGAATATTTTTGGGTGCAGGCAATGTGGCTTAGTGGCCACAAAGGGGATGGTGGGATTGCATAGCTCAGGCAAAGTCTGATATTTATGATTGCATTGTTTGTTTATTAGAGTAACATTATTTTTTTGCATAATTTTGTTCGTCTCATTTGCTTAGCAATTGCCATAATTAATTTAATTTACTTAAAACACATTTAACAAAAACCTTTTTTGATTGATATAAATGCTTTATTGGTTTGCTAATCAGTATCATTCTGTTGTGTAGGACATGGGTACAATAGTGCTAGGCAAGCTGGAATCAGGCGTCATTTATAAAGGGCAGCTTCTGACACTGATGCCAAACAAGGTATTGTTGTGTGACTGAACGTTAGTTTCTGGTTTTGTTGCGCAGTTTGTTGCTGACTCTAGTACCTGATACATAAGTCTTGCAGCTGTGCTTGCCTGTTGCTCTTACTGCAGTTGTCATTTTTGCGCAGCCAATACACACTGGTACCCATTAAAGCTAGTACCTGGTTTTTATATTGTTTTTTATTGTTGCTTGGTTTTTTGTTTGTATCCATGTAGAGCCCTGTTGTGTTATATTTTCGTTAGTATTGTGAGATTGTGGCTCAGTAGTTGATGCTGGCCTGTCACCAAGGTGATTCAAGTTTGATTGATTCTAAGATGTATATGTGTTATTGGTTGCATTAGATATAGGAAGGGCATTTAGCCATACTATAAAACCCTTAATGTTCGCGTGCCCTTTATTTCACAAAATTCACGACGTAAACAAAACCAGGAAATTAAAGGGCGCAAATAGTGATTTTGTACCAACTGATACATTATGTTGTGTTGGAATTGTGTGGTTTGAATTTGAAGAAAAGGTGCCAAAATAATTTTGTATGTGAAGTCACCAACTTTTAAGGTAGCCAAATTAAAGGGTTTTACGGTAATTGGGAATATCTGAGCCTTTTACTGGGAAGTGTATGATATTAAAGAGTTCTTTTTTTGGTTAGTATTGAAATGCCTGTCATTTATCAGATGAGATGTTTAATAGTTGATCTTCACCTCGTGTAGAAGACCTCTTTGCCGTCAGTATTATCAGTGTCCATAAATCCATACCAGTTTCGTTTAGAAGACAAATACAGTTGTTTTCTTTGGAAGGTAAGTGTTTTTGCACACTGTACAGTTGGCTCCATTGGCAGCATTTTCTGTACCTGAACCTTGCAGGGATGTCATAGTAAACACCAACACTATGTTATTGGCTATTTTATACGTAGATCTGGGTTGCCTGGGTGCCTGCTTTATTTTTCTTTCTGTTTATTTGACACCTGTGCATTCTCTTCAGACACCAAAACATTTCATGTGCTTTTCAACACCAAACCATCATAGATGTGGTCATTATAAAGTTTCCTTGTTTTACAATTTGAGATGCCAGTATTGGTTGGATGCACATGTCGTCTCTGTTGCTGGTGATACAGCTGAGTACAGAAGTGATGCAGTTATACTCGGATGACGATGAGGTTGAGAAAGCATTCTCAGGAGAAAATGTCAAGATCAAGTTAAAAAATGTCGAAGAAGAGGTGATTATTGAACAGTCGTGGTTGATTTCACACAGCAATTTCGTACTCATAATGTTAATTTGACTTAAATTTTATAATTTGGCACAAGAAAGAAGCTGCTGTGTTACCGTGCCTACAGTAGCATGACACTAGAAAATTCTAGTACAAATACATTGTCAGATTTTATTTCCTGCAGTACCAAAGTAGCTGGTTTCCTTCACATTGTGCATGAGGTTGATTTAAGTGCATTGTACAAGTCATTGATTAGTCATACAGGTCATTGTTAACAGTTAAGTATATTTTAATTGTTTGAATTCAATTAATTCTAGGTCGTCTGTGCTGAATCTTTGCTTTTGTCAGAAACCAGTAAAGTTGTTTTGATTTATTAGCTGTGCTTGCATAAATTTCTTTCTGCTGAGCAGTTGCAGCATCCATTTTTATTTGAAAACTCCAGTCTTTTTGGGCGATTTTCTTGCTCATAAACAGTAATCTTCTGAAAGTGCTTGAAATTTAATGAAATTATGACAGTCCAAACTGGTTCTCTTCTCTGATGATGAATTAATCATTAATTTTGGTAAAGCAAACACTTGAAATAGCTTGTAGAGTCAAGATTGGTAAAGTATCTGTGTACTGTAGGATGCATCACCAGGATTTATGCTGTGTTCCCCTGACAATCTATGCCACACAGCAAAGGTTTTCGATGCTCAGGTTAGTTATTAACTGCTAACTTTGCACGTGATAAATAAACTATACAGTTAATTTAATTTGGCCACAGATGTTAGTTACTAGTTGAAACTGATTAATTGTTAAAATTGTAAATTGTATTGAGGGAAGTTTTGTCATATAAAAGGTTGTGTATGGCTCATCTGCTTAGGAAATACTGCACGTATTGTCATGTATGCTGTTATTGATGTATTCAGATTACTGTTAACGACCATTGATCATTATTAAATGCAGGTCGCAATCTTGGAATACAAGTCAATTATCTGTGCTGGCTACAGTGCAGTGATGCACATTCACACGTGTGCGGAGGAAGTTTCAATCAAGGTTCGTCTGTCGACTGCTTGCTGGTGTTTTAATCTAAAGGTGTACAGTTAGATAGTGACTGGTAAGAAAACTGCTGATAACTGACAGTTGTTGTTTTCTTGCAAAATTATACAGCTTGACAGAATGGTGTTCATTTTTGTCGGATAAATTAACTGCTAAAATTTGCATTTCACGGTAGACGCTGATGGTGTGGAATAAAACGTGCTGGGTCAGTTAGTCACACAGTGTAGTTGCTATAATGACAGTGCATTGCTAACTGGTATAAATGCATGGATAGTGATAAATCATGTTCTTGCTGCTGCTGTTCTGATTGTGACAGGCGCTGTTGTGCCTCGTTGACAAGAAGACGAACGAAAAAAGCACTGTTCGACCACGCTTCATCAAACAAGACCAGGTCGCCATCGTCCGACTTGAAATGCTTGGAGGAATGATCTGCCTGGAGGCGTTCAAAGACTTTCCACAGATGGGTCGGTTCACATTGCGGGATGAGGGTAAGTCTCCTGTTGTGCTTCTTAGTTGTTACGGCATTACTGTGCCACTGTCTTTGAGAGCTGATTAAGGTGTTCATCCCACCCGACACAAAATAGGGACGTTCTTCCCAGCCAATCTCTTGGCTTAGTAATGAATGTCTTTGAAAGACTGTATGAAATGTATATGTGTGATGACAACCATGCAGCTTGCATGGCCATCTCGTTGTCAAAATACTGCCATATTTGCATTGCCCACTGTCTTACTTAATTGAAGCTTTTTATGTGATCATAACCAGAGCAATTGCCTTTGACTTGTCAGCAGTGGTGGGCAGCATCGACAAATTTTGCAACTGTTTTGCTGCTTTTTACAATTTAATTTTCTTTTTGATATATTGTTAAGTGAAGAACAAAATATTTCAAAATGTTTAATTGTTGCTAGCACTCATCACATACCTGATAAGAGCTTTGCAGTAGTGCAGCAAAAAGTGTGCTGTGGAAGTATTAGAGAGGATATGATGCAGCTTAGAGTAGTTTTCTCACTGTGGCTGTCTACAGCACGTAACGGCCGTTATGGTCGACCGCAATCGAACGATCTCAGTCATTATGTGCATGCATGGCACATAACGGCCGTTGTGTGCCGTGCACAGCGAAATGGCGGCAGTGAGAATGCTACTTAATAATTCTATACACACTGGTGTGTGTTAACATTAGCATTGTCAGTGGCTTAGCTGCATTAAGACCATTGTATCCAATTATCAGGGCGCATCGCCTGCATGCAGTGCATAGACGCAGCCTGTTGGGCTTATTCACGAATCCGCCATATTGCTGGAAGTTATTGTCAAAATGAGGCAATTACTGCAAACAATACTGTAGACAAAGAAGGATACATTGTAATGTACTGTTATGTTCGTGATTAAGCCCAATAGAACAGTATTAAATTTATTTGTTCAGGATTGTTCCTTCGCTCCGATTTACTAAGAATAAATTGACTTTACTTATTCGAGTCTAAATACGAGATACCTGAAGCACCAAGCAATTTCCAAAGGGTGTCCTGTAGGGCGTGTAAGTAAACAAAGATTATTTATCCCAGATATTTCGTCCCAGGTCTTTTACTCGGCAAATCACTAACTTCAGGCACAATACAAAACACTAAGCTAACACTTTTGTTTGGCCTCCAGGCCAACATTTTGGAATCAGATTGTTAACATTGGCCTCGACTGTCTGGCCTCAGCCTTGAGGGAAGAATTTTGGCCTTGTTTGGCCTCGAAACCAAAGTCTTGGCCTTATCGGGCCTCCATAACCAAATTTTGCCCTCGGCCTCACCTTTGCCATCGTAACCTCGAGGCCGAGCTGAAGTTTTTATATCAATGCAGAAGGTCGAGGCCGAAGCCTTAGCCGAGACCACTCAGCACTGTTACAAAGCCCAGCCCAACTTTTGGCCTCTAGGCCAATGCCAATGCCAACATTTTCATATCAAGGCTAGATGAGGCTAAAACCTTGGCATCGAAGCAAGACAGTGCCAAAATTTTGGCCTCTAGGCCAAGGACAGCATTTTGTTATCGAGACCAGGTGAGGCCAAAACGTTGGTCTTGATGCCAGATGAAACCAAACGTTCGGCCTCAAGGCTGAGACCAGAAGGTCAAGACAGAGGCCCATACTATGAAGGAGTCCGAGGCCAAAAGTTTGGCCTCTAGGCCGGTAGTGAGGCCAAGATTTTGTTGTGGAGGCCAGATGAGGCCAAAACATTAGCCTCAAGGCTAAATGAAAGTGTAAACCATGTTAGCCTAGTGTTTTGTTTTGAATCAAGTTAAGCGTTTTATCGAGCAAATGTAGATATGGGATAAATAATCTTTGTTTACTTACCCCATCAGCGAATCATTTAAAGTCGTGAATTGGCCAGAATTAGTAAAAAAATTAAAGATGTACACCACACAATCATATCCTTCGAGATGCCACTGTTTGCAGTAATTGCCTCTTTTTAATTGACCTAGTTACTAGTGAGATCAAGCGTGACTAGACCCAATTGCTACAGGTGTTGCACATAGCATGGTTTGTGTCTGTCTATAGTGTATTCTGCGCGTGATTGAACTGTGCAAAAACGGCTGAACTGATCTAGATGCCATTTTGTGGGTTGATTCCAAGGATCCATGTATTAGATGGAGGTCCAGATCCCCCATGGGAAGAGGCACTTTTGAAGGGAATGTGTGCCGACCCATTGTAATGTTATCTATGCATGAGTGCATTGCGCATTGTTCACCAGCAGCAGCCACATACGAACGAGTCTGCCCAGCGCACATGGCAGATGAATGCATTAGCTGTCACAAGGGGCGACAAGATGGCAATGCGGCCTTTTGCCAAATTACTTTGGCATTTGTTACATGTATTTATTGTTTCTAGATCACCCACTGCAAGGTGTTACACTGATGCACTCTTTCTGTTTCACCACTTCTAGTTTTTGGTTTAGATTCATACCCTAGACCAGCGCTAGCTAACTGGACACAGTATGCTGCGACCTCTGCCTTCAGCACGAGTAGTTGATGCTGCTGCTGCAAGCCTACTGCCCACTGCAACATACCTAGAATTATAGCATCTAGCAACTTAAAGCTTTAATGGCATCTATTAGATTTTGCATTTGACAGTTGTGTGTTTTGTTTTGTGCGTGTTCAGGGAAGACAGTAGGAATTGGTAAAGTACTCAAAGTGATTGCCTGATAGTCATTAAATGTCCGACGACCATTCTTTCCACTGGCCACATCGAGGCAGCCGATGCCTGGTCCAGTACTCGGTCGTTGGATGATTATTTTTTACTCGTCTGCCTGCTGCTGTTGCTGCTGCTGCCATAGCTTGCCTGCAACCTAGCTGTTTGTGTCTGTTCGTTCCACTGTCTTGCGTTTCATTGTTCGGTCAGTCTCTGCTGCTGGTCGCGACCATGCTCCGCAGCCAATGCTGTCAGAATGTAACATTGCCAGGAACTCACCATCTGTCGCGTTGTATCCAGCAGTGCACATTCAGTGATCGATGCAATTTTTGTTTCACTGTTGGCCAAAGCACGTTCCAAATATTTTGGAATTAACAGGGATGAGGATATGTTAATTTGTTTCTGGGTTATTAAATGCTGTAAATCTCGACTACTGAAACTGTTTTATGTTACGTTTACTCAGAAATTATTAGTTTTGCACATGCTCGTGGCTGTCTCAGGTACATGTGCAGCATTTGTTGTGATGACTTCTAACTGATCAGCATGACCTGGATTGGCCTTGTCATTCCAGTGTGAAATATTTATTATAACACAGAAGTGCTGGAAATAAATGGCAAAATTGAATCTGTGTGCCGAGCCTTGCATTGTTACAAAGCGTTAGTTGTATATTTACATTTGATGTATTAACTATATAACTGTGTTGAATGTTTCTCTTAGAAATAAGACCTTGATCATACACATACTTTCATCAAAAAATGCACCGTTCAGTTGCACAGTACTGTGTTACTGTACAGCTGATAGTATCTGACAACTGGAAGCACATTCTGGCCATTGACCCAAGTATTAGATGTTTGGTTAAGGTAAAAATGTGATGTTTGTATGTTTGTATTTTATTTTTAATTTTGTCTGCAAAAGAAACTTGTTTTGTTATATAAATAAGTGGCTGAATGAAAAGTGGAAAGTGGCAAATTTATTTCTCCGAGAGTTTATTCGTTTTGTCTGTATGCTGTCCTTTATCAGACAGATGGCAACTCAGTTGTTAATTAATGATTTTAATATTCATGTTAAGTTGATGGTATGTGGACTTTGCATTTTTTGTTTAATGTTTATATTCATCATTAATACATGTATACCCATTTCTTTCACAAGATAGGTCACAGTGATATATATGAAATGTGATGAATGAGATGCTAAGTATCACCATTATTCTCACTCCCAGCTTTTGCAGATGGTACCCCTAAAATAATATTCTCATGTAATAGGCATCTTAACCCAATATAGACATGATATAATGTTGTGGTGTTGAATATGCCATTATTATGCCACCGCGTCCTCAACGTCAGCCATTTGAATTTGATACTGGATTAACTGCTACACTGCTGCTGGTTCTGTTTTCACAAGTTTTCTGTGTAGCATTGGCCTTTGAATTGTGATTGCTTTGATGCACTGATTTGTTCATGTGTCTGACTGGCATTTCTCTGAATATGACTCTGCTTTCTGGGGTAAATATATCAGTATGGGTTATACTGGTTTCCACATTCACGCACTTATATGGCTGTAATGGCTTTCATATAAGTCAGTTGAGATAGCTGTAATGTCTTAGGTATGGTCAGGCGACTGAGGAAGGCAGTAGAGATGTTGAGATGTGTGGTGGTCTGGGGTGGAAGAAAATTCTTTTGTGCAAACATCTTCCTGCAGTTGGAGTTTATGATACTGTCAGTATATGCTACATTGTCCCCGATAAGTTTGAAATCATTAGAACTAACCATGAAAGTCGAGCATGTACGAACAGTCTTCAATAAATTACGATATATTGCATATACTGGAATCTGTTTGTCCATTTTAGTACATTTACTATAGATACGTTTTTTGTATCTGTGAATATGGCATATCTTTAAATCGTGTATTAACAATACAGTACTTAAATCTCTCGTCTGACCTGATAAGCCTTTCTTTCAATAATCATATGATAAATTTTATTAAAAATACCAGTTTGTGATAAATTGTAATTCTTAAATGTAAACTATGAATTAATCAAGAATGCTACTTTGCAGTCCTCCAAATTTTTTAATCACTTTATGCTTCAGTTCACTTAACAGACGTCGATGATACTTCGTTCTTTTTCAGAATTAGCTTATCCAAAACTTAATTTGTTAAAATTTTATTTTTAACTGTTATTACTCTCAAGGCGCGATATGATCTAGATTGTGTTGAAAGCGCCGTTAAATCTCAACCAATTAACCACTGACTTGATACTTAAAACCTAATCATTTGTTCGTAAAGGAAGTTCACAAATTTATAGAAATATATTTACACTTTCTTTGAGTTATTACTGTTGCATGTTCCGCAGTTTGTTGTCACAAACGGGTAGCAGACATTGTTTCTGTGCTGTAATAGAGATTGCAAAACCAGGTATCGGGCTAAAACTGGTTTTTAGTGTTAGGAAGTGCAAAACCCGTTCTTTTGGTTTTGGGACTCAAATTTCTACGACAGTTAAAGGCATATATACTAGGATAACCTGCTGTAGTAGTTTTAAAATATTGATGAAGTGCCACTTATTGAAGTTAATTGTTCGCATTTGTTGTTTTTAAAATACCTGACAGCAGTCTGTCACTGACATCAATATTATTCATTTACTGACATTAAAAACATCTTCAATAATACACCCAGCCAAAATATACTCATTTTTAAAAAAATCAACTATAATTTCTAAACAGAAACCTTACACAAATTATACTTTTCAATTAAATAATCTACCTAATTTCAATTCACTTATTCAATCTGCTGATCTATTTGAGATGCCATGTGGGGGACTCGTATGCGTCCAAGGATCCAAGTGTTAGTTGGGGGTCCAGGTCTCCCACGAGAAGGGACTTTTTTCAAACTATCTATAATCACATTTAATCCTTCTCCTCACTTATGTATTATTTGCTATGGCACTATAATAACACTCCACCGAAACGGATAAAGTTAGTTTATACGACTTCATGAAAATGACCAAGGTTCATTTGTGAAGGACAGATGGCAGACAAGGGCAGACAAATGTGCCGTTGTTATATCACACTAGTATGAACCACATCTAGCATAGTTATAATTCAGGGCTTAAAGTAAGGGGGGCTCAGCCCCCCAGCTCGGGTGGAGTGGGGTGGTAGACTGAGGGAGGGTATAAGGGAAAGGGGTAAAAGGTGAGAGGGAGCTCCCCAGCTTTTTCAAACTACTTTAAGCACAGGATAATGCAAATGATGTGACAGAATACAGGTCATCTGAACTTACTTGCCAAAAAGAATCATTTAAATCAACTGCACTGCTAAGATTACTTGCCTGCACAGATGAGACACTGAGAATGGCAGACTACAAAAAAGGCTATTTAACTTATTTGCCTGAAATGAGTTTTTTCACAAATAATTGTGTGAAGTTAACTCGTGAAGATGTGTTGCGATATTTAAACAAAACTGAATCAGCAGGTTTAACATTTATTAGTGCTAGTGCCAGTGTTTAGTGTTTACATTTCCTTGCCCCACAACGTGGTAAAGGTAAAGGTCAGATTCTCATATAGCGCTACTTACACAGCATTAGCCGTGATCAGCCGCACTTTACAATCACAGAAAGTGGCAGTTGATTGGTAAGAGCCGCTACAGTGCACCATTGGGATGCATCAATTATTTGCAAAAATTGCGGCCAGCCAATTGCACGCGTTAAAGTAAACCTGAACCCGCGGCATGCATGATCTCCAATCAACCATATCCAATTACAGCTTACTACTCATTTTGCGACCTCCAAAGGTTGAAAGGCTGAGTTGGCCTAGTTGGCTGAAATGTAGCGGACGGTTTACCCACATAATTGGTCAACCATCACCACTGTTCCATGCCACCAACCGTGGTGGCCAAAACAGCTGGCGTACATAGGATTGAAGAAATTACTTCACTGTCACCCTGTATTAAATTACATGATGCTTCACTGAAACCGGAAACTAAATTTATACACATGCATTTCTCTGATGCACGATATGTATTACAATCTATCAAAACAATGCTAAGTTACTGCCAGTTAGTGTACAAAATTACAAAAAAAGCCGTTAACATACAGAATTCAATACATACAAAATAAAATCAACAACAGGTATTATTCTGTACCTCGTATTAAACCTACACAGCAATGCACATGCAGAATACGACGAGCTCAGAAGGCACATTTATGTTGGATTAACATTACTACTCGGTCAGTGCATTCATCAACGCTCACAGATATTTAAAATAACAGCAACTTATTAAGTCCACTTATTAAGTAAAGAACTAAGTATAAAGTACCTAATAACATTTGTACTCAATTAACACTACTGTTGGTTTTTTTATTAAGTAATACATTTTTATGCTGGCCGCATGTAGCGGTAAGCATAATTTACTGTAAAACCCTTTAATTGCTGTCCTAAAAGCTGGCGACTTCACATGCAAACTTATTCTGGTCTTTTATTTTGGCAAATTCAAAGCTCACAATTCCAACATGACGTACTATTAACACTGGTATAACATCGATATATGATATACGCGCCCTTTAATTTCACGGTGTGTTTAGCTCGTGAACATTAAGGGTTTTTACAGTTACAGTCTGGCGTCCGTCTGTCTGTCCCATCTTTTTCTAACCTTAATAGGGTGTGCAGAGCAAACTCAATGAGACTCACCAGGGGCAGCACACAACGTGGCAGCATATATGTCCACCCCAGTATTACAAGAACGGACGTAATTTGTTCAGAATACCCTGATTGCATTCCCTAAAAAGGAATCTTGGGACTAATGAAGCACAATAACTTTCTAGTTGGATGCCTTGCCTTGCCTTTCCTGCTGCCAAACTAAGAGTATCAAAGGACTAAAAGGAAATACACCACAATATACACTATGACTAAAACACAAGCAGAGTTGATTGAAACAGCAAACAGCTATTATCTGACTCCACCTAAATCATTTTGTTTCAACCTGACTGACATTTTCAGAGGCGCCAACCTTTACAACCAATCACTTGGGTGTTAGATGAAACCTAAGGGTAGAAATGTCACATCGAACTACGTAGAAGAAAAACCCAAACAACCAGATACATAATAGTCTCGCGTGAATGCACACAAGTTGCCATCTGATAGCATTTTACATAGGCTTCCACACCTGCAGCAACTTTGGCAGTAAAGCAGCCAGTGTTACAAAACATATACAAAGCAAAGAGTTAAGATAATCTTAACTTTCAACACCCACAAGCCATATTCAGAAGGCAATGTGCTTGCAACGAGCAGTCACATACTGAGACACTAATATTAGAAGAGACAACAGCTGCTGAATGATACACAATAACAATTAGGTTCTGTTGATTATTCACAACAACTAACACTACATCTCCAGAGGCACTAGTTAGTTTAAGACACCGCAAACAGCTACAGTTAAATTTGTACAAATAACCACAAGGCACAAGCTGTTGAAGGCAATGTTGGCTCATACTGAATAAAACGATAACACAAATGAGAATTAACAACTGGACATAAACAACCACACAGCTTTATAACTAATGAGTGAACAGTGTTTCCACTTGACACAACAGAACTGCTCATAAGTGTGAATAGCACTGCGCAAAAACTGCTATATGATACAACAACAAAACAGTTCAGGTAAATATGATAATCTCTCGCTTATCATACACACAGTCATCATTGCTTAAATGCTGTCGATTGTAGGGGTAGGCAGCTTTATAATCATAACTGTTTTCTAAAATAAGCTATATCTTAAACCAATAAAACAACTACTCCAACCTTTTGTCCATGTCAGACAAGCGTAATAAGGCTCATTGTGCTACATGGTTCTGCTGAACGCCAATCAGCATAGTATATTAGTGGATTATTCACAGGCAAATCGGTGATTCTGTTCAGATGTTGCCAAATACAGACATCATCAGTGGATAATGCACGATTACAGAAACATAGCAAAGTTCTAGATATGCTGCAGATAGCAGATTACAACAAGTCTTCTTCAGTGGACCTTGTTGACTGGAGTGGATAATAGCAGTCAGACATCTGTATGTAAGTTTAGACATGGGCAACAAACATTAAGGGCCGGTTTTTCCACCGCAAATAGATCTCCTATTACAGTTAACTCCCATTAACTAACAGGAGTCAATCTCCCATTATTGTTAATGGGAGATCAATTTGTGGTGGAAAACCATCCCTTAATCGACTTCTTCCCCAGTTAGTACTCAAGTGCATGTTTAAACTATCCCAATTTCATACTGTATTACACATATCACAGAAATAGAACACATGCATCTATCTTACTTGTCTCGTGAAGTCCTAACATAATTATAATCATGTACACTAAATATAAATATGATCAGTATGTAGACAGAACACCTGTCATTCAAACATTTAGATCTAAACACAAAAAGTACTTCATAACTGGATTTCCATACAAATACTAACAATAAATGGTTAATATATTGAGCAAATAATCATCTCTGCAAATAAATAACTACCGACATGAACAAACTGTACTTCAAAATGCATCCTTAGCTGAGCATGTGCTTCGGCAGAAATATTTATTTACTAAACAGCTTGTAGCAATATTTTGATATCTTCAAATTGCAAATTGAAATACTGCTCAAACTAGACACAACATACTACTGCACAATGACGTTATTGCAAAACACAAGTTAGTTACACACAGATCTATCGTCAGCCATATGTGGTACATGTACTGGACAATAATGTAAATTGTCATTTGCACAGCAAATATTTTTGCATTACATTTGGCTAATTAATGTAGCCAAAACACAAAAATGTCCACAAGTGAACCGGTTCAGTTGACATGCCTTAAATAACCTGCATCATTTTTGTTACATGCCATGGACGTAGGCCACTGGTCCTGGCTTACGAATTTTCATTTGTATAATGAATAAATTGTTGCTAACACAGTAATCTCCATGCAAGTCAAACAAAAACATTAATACATCAATATTCAATTAGTTATTTGTCATTGTTATATTCATCACAAAAAGGAAATAAAAGGCTTTAATCTCATGTGGTCAAGGAAGAAATAACACAGATATGATATAAAATATTTAGCATGAGCTGAAAAGCTGACTGGTGGTCAGCTTAATCTTCTGCATGGAAACAAAAAAGAACTAAAAATTGCTCAGAAGAAACGGCCCAGGTAATAACCCATGGAGGCATTCCAGAGGGACAAAGGGAGACTGTATTTGAAAGTTAGTAAAACAGGTGGGTTTAAAAGCTGAAAGTAAAAAGCTGAGGGAGTTCCGGATAACGAGAGTCCTCAGCCGACAAAAAGACGATACAACAGGTGCAGAAGAGATAAGTCAGAGAGAGACTGGGATGAGGCGGATGGAAATCAGCAAGAAGTTGATTCCAGAGATAAGAAGAAGCATATTAAAAGGAACGGTCAGTTACTTCTAACCAGGACGATGCAGAAGGACAAGTGACGAAATGCAAGTTCTGCGAGGAGGTCGAAGAGAAATGAGGTTATAAAGGTTGAGTGGCTGTAAGCTCATGCATGAGCCCATATTACTATGTTAAAAATAACTAAGTAGATAATTAAAAGACTCAAAAATAAAAAGAGTGTGCATAATGAGTGACTATATATTGGCTATGAGCAACAAAAGGCAAATACGTGTAACTAATGCATTTGCACACTGGTTACATTATCATCACTCCCCTCACTCTCCAATGAAGTGACTGCTGTAAAAACATGCTATTAGCTCCCACGGTGGGGTCTGTGGTAGTGTGCCAGCTGAAATCAATATCTGTGCATGTGAGCCCAACAAAACGCTGCTGGCAACAAGAAGCTTACTGGGACCTATGATGAAGCTGCTACACCTTACTGACTAGGTGCCGGCTGGATCACATTCAAAGACTGGATCTCAGACACGTGGTTTCAAGTCTGAGAGCCAATTCAACCCTTATATTTGACGTTTTGCTGAAAATATGCAACAATTCATACCAATAATCATATATATTTCATAGAGATAATTCATATGGGGTGATGCAGAGAAACAAGTCATCATCTACTTCATTCAAAAAGGTGCCAAGTCAAATGATGAAAGAATATTGGAAAGTGTTCTGCATTTGGCAAATTTACAGACTAGAGTATAGTATGGTGACACCTTCTTGAGTGGTCAATGAAGAGGTTTTTTGTGCCACGCTGTAGTTACATGCAAAAATGCACTAAGCACATTCACTTTACTAAACCAGAGCAACTCCATGGTATCATATCCGCAAAATCAATGAATAATTGGATCAAATTATGTAGGTCTATTTCCCTATTTGGGGCAATATAATTAACTCAGGACTATTTATATGACTTTGCATAATTAATAAATTAGCCCCATATGGGACTGAAGGTCGACTCCTACTAACTGCCAACTTCAAAATTACATGACACAAAAACTAGGAAAAAATCAAAAATCCAGCCCCGATAAGCTTTAGCTATAGTGCCCTAATTTAAGAATCTGTGATCCTTTTCCAGCCCCCATTATAAATGCGAGGAGGAGATAGCCTTTGAAAATGGCCAAATTTCCGAATTTCAACGGCTCGTGGATGACCCGATCCAAGGTCAAGACCTTGGATCGGGTCATACTGCATACCGTCATGCATCACTCGTCGACCTCTATCTACACGCCAAATTTCATTGAAATTGAAGAAGCTTTTTGTGGACGGACGGACACTTGAGACTGACTGTATTTGGTCGACTCGGAGAAGTCGACCTAAAAATTATAAATGTTGATAATAAAACAATCACTCAAAAATATTTGATGACTAAGACCCCAGATGCCCCCAAGACACAAATAGACTATGCTAATACAGATGGATAGCATAATTATAATTACCTAAAATGGATTTATGCCATTTACTCCACAACTGTGTGATTCACCAGACTTGAACGTAAAACTTTAACAATATTAAATTCAAACACAACAACTATATGGTCACTATCACATATCACACAACTGTGTCACAGACTCACAGTAATCAACACTGTTGATGAAACATCTCACACACACACTAAACAACAGGTCTGCCTACAGTAGCATACAGACCCTGAAAAGTTGGCCACACTATAAACTGGATAACACCTTGATTCTGTGAACGACAAATAACCATTTTTCTATAGTATAAAACACTGTATCACACACACAGACCAGGTGAAGCTGGCTGCCCATCTGTCTTTCCTTGTCCAGGTTCTCTCAGGGCAGCCATAAATTTGAGTATCTTTTTAACGCCATCGTCCCACATCCTCAAACATCTCACCTGACTAATTCCATCATAATATGTACCCGTCACATTCTGTGCAGTTTACTGTCCAGAAACATGACAAAGCTCACCACGGCTGTGATGCTACAACCAACTGAACACAACGCTGTAACAAACTGTCAACAACATGTCAGCAATTGTTTAATGCTCGAACAACCTGCATTCGCCAGTTGCTCCCGATTTTCTTCATTCTGAAAGAAAAACCACTGATGGATCGTTGGTTTAGGGATTAAACTACCCCTTTCAGCATAAAATAGGTTATATCGGGGACATGGTCTTGGGTGAAGATTGTTCTGCCAGATTAAGGATGGCTAACAATACAGTAACCTCCCGACCTCGTTGCCTTTTTGTAACCACTGACAGTAATTGTAGCATATTTTCCACAGGTGCGATTCCCTTCTTGTCACCAAATCAACAATGTGAAGCATTGAAACACAGCTCAAAACACTGACCCCAACTAGCAAAAATCACCCACTAACTTCATCCTTTCTCACACCATTAACAGAATCCTGAAGGAAACATACAAATGACATTAAAACCTCAAACAATATAGCTTAAAACAAAAGCAGGTCCAGAAGACTGTTACAATATGACTTAAAAATGGCTTCAATCTCGTCAATACTGCTCCCAGTACGAATGGCTGTATTGTACAACTGTACAAGGAACCAGTTCTAAGTGTGATTCAGAGGCAGCCATGCTATTAACTCAGCTTACACTACCACAATTAAACTGTGTGTGTGCACCATCCATTTGCACATCAGACATGTCACCAAATGGTGGTGATAAATCCTACAGCAATCGTATGTCAAGACAAGAAGTTAACAATGCAGCTAAACTACACTGCAACATTAACATTTTTGTATAATTGTTCAAAGTTGGGATGAAACACACATCAGCAAGGCCATTCTCACTGTAAATCATAACGCACCCTAACTAGCACCTAGTAACATTCAGCATACGTAAATACTTTACAATCAGTCTATACATACAATAATAAAACTATAAAGCATAAATGTCACCAAAATGAATTAAGTGCATTAGACTATGTACAAAATTATGAAAGCAATTAACATTTAATTAACACTTAATTACCACATTCATATCAAACAATGCACAGTGCATAGTATAAGTTAATGACTGCCGCTGAACGGCTGAAATGCGGTCACGATGTTCAATATATGCTGCAGAATCGTCCATCATTTTAATCAGTCAAGCACCTTTCTAGATAACAACACTGCCCTGTATCAGAATAATTGTTATCATTATGCAGGATGGCTTGCACTCAACACTGTAAATGACAATATAACTCAATGCTGCCTTGCTGTATGCAATTTCACAGTTAAGGATGTTAAATTTGCTAGAATTCAGTCCTGCAGATGTCATTTAATTCAACTGTCAACAATGTGCCTGGAAATGCAGATTCAAAACATGAATTGTCACTTAAAATGAATGTTAAAAATCTTCTGACATAGTAAAATAAAACCATATCATACAAAATAAAACTCGCAACAGCAAACCCTGTCAAAAATATTACTCTAGTGTAGAACACCACTTTTTCAATTCTTTGAAAAACTTGATTTTTATTAAGACAAACTGAAATTAGCTGAATTTATGTAATTTCACATTTGCAATTTAACATCCCCAGTTGTATAATATTTGGTGAAACCATAAGGTCAGAAAATGCATAATCAAGAAACACTGTTGTAATATGACATACTGATACAGAATGCTACTGCTGTTAATTTCTGATCAATACAGCACAAATCCACCACATCCGAAAGCATGACCAAGGTCACAGTAATGTACAGTGTCATGTAAACATCGGTACAGACTGTGATCTTGTAGGCATATTTCATCAGAAGTGATAAAGCCATATTCTACAACAAAACATTCTAAGAAACCAACACTTGGCAACAGGACGGCATATGCAGCTGTATTAAACATCGGATGCGAGAAGATAATCAGGAGTCTGAAATAATTGGCACGGACAGCTGACAAAGTACCACCGGTACACGGACTGCAAAAACAACTGACACACTGTGTCGGAACAACCACGATTCACGGACCATGAAATGTGAACAATTAACTCAGTGTTAAGTCTTTAAAATCCACTGTATGCATAAACAGAGATCATCATTCCATCGTTGCTGCACTGTTGTGTAGTACATACAATATTCAATCCACACTGGTCCCACAAAACAGCTAACTGCAACAGCTAGTCCTTGATCAGTCTGTATATGTTGTGCTGTGTCCCGTGTTCACTGGTTGACACTTCAAACACGTATGCGATACACAACAATGTCTCCTGCGTGTCTTTGTTAGTGACAACCTAAAATGGAAAAACAAAATCACATCCATTATCAAAAACAGTAAAATGTTGGCTGTAGCTTCTGTAATAAATCTACCATGACTTCACACAGCCAAGAACAGATATCTGTCTTAAAAGTACTAGACAAAATATCAAATATTCAAAAACTTAGCCGAAAAGTGTAGACTTGGATGATCAGCTCACCCTGCATTACACTGTATTACCACTACTGTTACTGCTATCATCAGTACGTGGGGTAGTGCAATACGCAGTGTTAGAAGCCAATGCTATTTAAAGTCAATAGGAGAGCCCAATTTCACAACCCCACCCTTCCCAAACCCCGAAACCAATGTGGACACTGTTTCAAATATATCACTAAGTCCACGCAGTGCATATATGCGCAAAATCTGGTTTGAATCAATTCAGCCAATATGGCTCTGTGTATACGTGAAATTGTAGACAGGAGCTTCGCCCCCAGTGTCATCATCTGGTGAACTCGACCAAAAATAACTTCGACTAAAGTCCGACTAGTGCCGCCATCTGGCAAACTCTATGAAACATAGACGCTGTCTTTGATCTTACCCGCTGGCCACATTATGTGAACACAAAACTGAATGTACATAATGTATTGCATCATCATCAAAAATCATTTAGTGACTTAGTGCATGGAGCATCATTATGAATAGAGTACATATAAAACCACCAACAAGGCAATGGTAAATATCAGACATCGCCCTTGGTGTGCAATCACACTGCCCACTTTGTGGCCAATATTAATAACAATAATTGTGCACCTCTTATGGGGATTTGCAAGGCGATGAATGCATCCTTTGGTATAGCATGCTTCAGGTAACCACAGTGGCCACTGCAAATCTTTCAACAAAATTTCTCAACTTTGGTATATTTGCAGATGGACAACTATAATTCTCAGCGGCTCAAATGTCCCATAACTCCATATACTTCCTTAACCTAAGTCAATGTTCACCATTACCATAGTAACAATAACTACAGCGATGTGCATTGTAGTAATCCTTCCCATTAATCATCAAATTTCTGTGTTCCTTTTACTTCAGTTTGCACGCTATTTCTAAACAGTTAGTCAGAATTATGTCCTATATACGGCCCATTATAGAAAAAAAACATGGTGTCATCCACAAAACTGGAAGTACATAACGTATCACAACGACGCCGGAGGAGGATCGAGCCACAGCCATAGGCTACATGAACAAAAAAATGATAAAGATCGCGCATGTGGTTCCGGAGATATCCTCGTGGACAGACAGACGCACACACAAGAGTACTCATCACAATACTTTGCAACTGCTCCCACAGGCAAAGTAACAACTACTCATATATAGGCAGGTTCTAACACAGACACTCAAAAACGTTTACTGTGCTAGCCCATAGAACACTACACAATTTGCTTTTGCAAAAGATAATATTTCCACAAAAACTGTGTACTCTACTGTGCATCACAGACTTATATTTGTAGTATGTGGTGGCTACTATATGTAATGCATTCATAATGATACTCCATGCACTGTCAATAAATGTTTTGTGCAGTTATAGACATGTGGCTTGGCCTCCAACACCACGTTTGAAACTTTTAATATTATATTACATTTATTATTGTTCAAAATTCAACATCAATATCAGCTATTAGTCAATACTTAAACAGTCGAACTATATCCAGTCACAATCTAGCAATAAATCAGTTGATATATTTGGAGCCAAATTTCACAAGAGAATCAGAGTCACTTGGAGCACATCCTCAAAACTCACTAGTGTGAACTCTGTTATTACTCTTACACCTCACTGTATAATACTACAAAGCTCATACCTACTTATGGTGATTAACCTGCCAAATCGTAAAACAAATAAAACAGAATGACAGTCACTGGTGAGACTGACAAACAGTTGTTTGAAACCTGAAGGATTGTGAAGTTCTCCAGCACACTGTTCATCATGTACTTTTTCGGTAAATGCTTCAACTTGTGTATGAAATTAACGAGATATTCACACATTGGAGATCGTTCAATTCTATAAATAAAGTGACTGCCTTCACGCTGCGAGTACTCCGTCTGAAACACAACACATTCATCACACTGCCTGCACATTTATGACTATTATATAAACCATTTTACTAACTTACACCAACAAAACTTTTTGACATCTTGCATTCCCCATTAAAAGGTTTGGATGTGCCGACATAAAAGACAGGACTTAATCTCGAACAATTTGTTTTTTTCCAAACTCCAAATGCAATTCTTATGCACATAAGTTTCAGTAGGTATAACCCAGAAGTACTCCACAAAAATAAACATGTGTAAATCTGCTGCATTTACCTCGATCTTCTCTACAACTTGCTTTCCAAATGAGCAGACCTTTGTCGAGCACTGAATGACCATGTGCACAGTACTCTCATATCTGCGCAGCACACACAACAGATACGGTGTGAGAGGAATGTTGTATGAACTGGACACAAACATACTGACATCACAATGCCACACAGGCTGAGCTAGTTTGCTAAGTTCAATCCTTCACCTAACAGAACACATGTTACATTGGAGCTATGGGCCTTCCCAATTAAAAGCCTGAATGACACTAACCAAATCTAGGTGGAACCTGGTACCGCATATACCTCTGCCATAGTGCACAAAATTACAACTCCTCTCTGGTCTATCGGAGTACCTATTCCCAAATTGCATAAAAATTGAAAATCCACCTTTCTGTGTTGGGCTGCTCATAAACAAACGTACTAAAAACGGCAGTCATAACAGAATCTCTGCCAACATTGGTGGAGGGAACCAGCAAAACAAAAACAAGAAATTGAAAACCCACACAACTAAACATAACTAAATTTTTCAAACCAGTTCAGTGGACACTCAGTCTGGCTGTGTCTTTGCTACATTACTTACATGTGGCAGCAAACTCAACAGTCAAACCGATTCCATTCACTTCTAATACTCTTAGCTTCTGTTAAACTGGCCTACTATTCTTTAGTTAATCCAGGTCAGGGGAACATATGGGGATTACTATAGTAATCAAATACAGCTGATAAAAGTACATCCAGCCATCTCTTACAATGTCTGGCATAAACTAATATGATGCTTTACAATGATACACAAGTGTAGAGACGAAATGGTAAAAAACACTTCAACAGTGAGATTCTTACAGATTAGAGACACCATAGAAACTGCCAATCTCATCTGTGACCTCTGTGTTGATGTCAGCCTACCACCAATACAGCACACAGCATGCTATAACGCATCTCACTGCTGTTTTATTCAAGTAACCATAGTTAAACACATCAACTATGCAAATATACAGTATAAAACAGCTTTAGAAATGTCAAGCTCTTTTGAAAACACAACAAACCAAGACTTATTGAGTTACTGAGTTAAGTTTTTACATCCCACTCGACAAAACATAGGTCATTTTGGAGAAGTTCTTCACAGCCAATCTCATGTCTTAGTACTGAAAACTAAATCTAACAAAACAAAAGCAAACATGCATCTGTAACAAAATATACCACAAAATAAACCCCAAAAATTAGCCCCGTACAGGACTGACGGTCGACTCCTCACAAGTGACATTTCTGCCAACTTCAAAGTCACATGACACAAAAACTAGGCCAAATATCAAAAATCCGGCCCCGATAAGCTTTAGGTATTGTGCCCTAATTTAAGAATGCGTGGTCATTTGCCAGGCCCCATTGTAAATGGGGGGAGATAGCCTTTGAAAATGGCTGAAGTTCCAACTTTCAACGGCGCGTGACCTTGACCTTGGATCGGGTCATACTGCACACCATCATGCATCACTCGTCGACCTCTACCTACATACCAAATTTCACTAAAATCGAAGAAAATTTTGTGGACGGACGGACGGGTGGATGGACATTTGAGACCCACTGTATTAGGTCGACTCGGAGGAATCGACCTAATAACTACTAAAGTCAGGTTTGGTTGCCTCTTATGACCTCTGGTCTGGAAACAGAATGGGCCTATTCATAAAGAAGTAAATAAGTAAGGAAGTAAGGAAATAAGAAAATAATTTATAGTGCCAGAATCAACAAATGAATCAAGGTGCATTACAGCCCTAGTGCCCATATGGGGCCAAGAAACCAAGAACACTGCTGCAAAATCAGGATAACTATCTTACAACAAATTCTAAAGATCCATTCTTTGAGAGTACAGAGTTGCATGCAAAAGAGAGAAGAATGGACAAATAAAAACACCAAAACAGGGGCGAAAACAACTGCAAACAAACACTACTTACCCAGAATTTTACCAGAAAGAATGCAGACTGTGGACCCTTGTCAAAGAGTTCACGCAGGCCGCCAGTTTTGTCCGGAAATTTATCCGCAATTTGTCGAATATCAACCGGCTACAACACGACAATGCCATTCAAAGCTGTTTACCTTCTAACAGTTACATATTATGGCAGTTACGCATGTCAGCACTCAAATGACAGTTATCATTTCAGACCTAAACAATTTATTATAGTAATAATTATGTGGCATACGATCAAAGCTATATGAAAATCTAACTGCACTTTTTCAATTTTCAAAGTGTCAGGCGTTAAAAAGAAAACAAGGATGTGGTGTACTTTGACAATACATATGCATAATTTCTCAGCATTCATCGTTCATGTCATAAGCTACAAACATTCATGTGTATCCAACAACTGTCCTGTCAACTGTGATCGCAGCATATTACACAAAAAGCTCAGCTACCACAGAGGGACTGCATGATGTGCTATTTTAGTAAATTTGTGCTATGTTTCACGATGTATGGCAGTTAGAACAGCAAAAGTGACCTTCAAGGTCATTCAAGGGCATTGGCAATGGTGCCATTCGATGGCATTTGCCACATACAATTTCCTATTATTCTTACATTGCATCTATGTTTACAGCTTGCACCATTTATGAGATATTTACTTCTTTCCCAACATTTAAAGAGGTCATGTGACTCTAAACACATCCCTTTAGCGAGTGATATATCACACTCACACACTCGTACTCCTCTGTATCAATCAGTACACAAAATTTGAAGTGCCTAGATTCAACAATTCCAAAGACACGTATGAATGGAGGCAATGTTTTAAACAGGTCATGTGACTATGAATCAATTCAGCCAGTATGGCTCTGTGTGTACATGAAATTGTAGACAGGAACTTCGCCCCTAGTGTCAACATCTGGTGAACTCGACCAAAAATAACTTCGACTAAAGTCCGACTAGTGCCGCCATCTGGCCAACTCGATAAAACATAGATGCTGTCTTTGATTCTGACCCGCTGGCCCCATTATGTGAATACAAAACTGCATGTACATAAACATAGACGCTGTCTTTTAGGGGTAGTGTGTCATCTATAGACTAGAATTTGATACATTTTGCGTGCAAAATTTGACGACTGTACCTTAAACCGTTCTAGAGATATCATTGGGGGCCTTAAAATTTAAAGTGGGTCACATGACCCTGACCACGCCCTTTTAAGGGTCATTTGTTGTCAGTATGCTGGGACATGACATAGCCTACCTGTGTACAAACTCCGACTACTATAACTTCAGCCATTCCTGAGATATGGTTGATGCCCACCAAAATTTAAATGGCTCACATGACCTGACCACGCCCCTTTCAGGGATGATCGTATCTCCACCCACTATGAAGATATGAAAGGTGATACAAAATATCAAAAATGGGGTAGTTAGGGGTCACTCAAGGTCACTGAGAACAGCACCATTCGATAGAGTGCATACAAGTTCCTATTAGCGTTTCATGGTAAACTAAGTTCCTATCTCGCAACGATTTTGAGATACAGCGAGAAATTGGTCGAAAATTGCCGACTTGAACCTACCCGACCGCTTTTGGTGCCTCTGTTGGGGGTGACCCCATCCGAATTTCGCCGAGATCTTTGGCGTCAGAAAACTAGAGTCCCTGGACTATCATATGGCATTGTTTGCGTGATACTACATTTGCCCATTTTGGTACAGTGCCGGCTAGTGACGGACAGATGGACACATAATGACAGCATATAACGTCCTAGCACAGCATTGTGAGGTAAAAGCTGCAATGACGCTGGAGGACTGAGTCACGGCCATAGACAACAGGCACAAAAATTGGTAAAGATCAAATGTCTGGTTCCAGAGATATGCTCGCGGACAGACAGACAGACAGACAGACAGACACACAGATGTATTCATCACAATACTTTGCAACCGCTCCCACAGGCGGAGTAATTATATACAGTAACCATCATTGTGCTTTAATAGACATAAGCAAGAGATACAATGCAGTAATACTTGCCTCAAGGACAGGATCAGAATATGTGACATTGTTGCCAATGTGTACAAATAAATGCTGTCCATTGTACTACAACAAACAATAGCCACGAAATATCTATATGTATGAAAAACAGAAACTAAACAAAATGTGAATGACAAAACATCCCCACTAATACTGACTGAGTTAAGGTTTTGTGTCCCACCCGACACAAAACAGGTCATTTCAGAGATGTTGTTCCCAGCCAATCTCTTGGCTTAGTACTAAAAAACTAAAACAAATACAACAAAAGCAAACATGCATTGGTAACAAAATATACAACAACATAAAATAAACCCAAAAAAAACTAAAGCCAGGTTTAGTCGCCTCCTATGACCTCCAGCCTGGAAATGGAACGGGTCTATTCTGGAAGATACAGTCGTGGCAAAAAGTTTAAAAACACAACATCAACTTCTTGAATCTGTTAGGGTTTTTAAATTTTTTGCTGCGACTGTAGATATGTCAGGAAGTAAATAAGTAAGGAAGGAAATAAGTAAGGAAGAAAGTAAAAGCAAAGAAGTAAGGAAGGAAGAAAGTGAGGAAGTAATTAAGTACACATGCAAACAAACAATTAATATAGCACCAAAATCAACACACGGTGCACTACCGCCCCCGAGCCCATACAGGGCCCACTAGTACTGAACTCCTGATTTAATATCACCAATCGGTTGCAGTACCAGTGCATAAGGTGTTGTATACAATATGCATTATATCATACTCAGTAAACAATAAGCTCAGTTGACGCAGATGGACTGTAATTCGAAAATTCTACGTTAACTCTAGGTTACTCGATGACTGCTAACAACAGTTTCTTAAATTATTGTCTCCGTAACAGTGACAGTCAAGTGTTGTAAACAAAGTCGTTCGTGTTCACTGTGTTCAGTGTACTCAACGAGTGATTGACGTGGCACTCCGTTGACTATATTTGGCGTGAAGAAAAGCCTAAAAACTGAAGTCCAGACTTCACAGTAAGGTTACAAAAAGATTGTAGAATAGAGACAAAGCAGCCAAAATAATAAACTTCAAGGTCATTCAAGGTCACTGACAATGACACTCTTTGGTAAGCCATATGGCACTTCTTATTAGTGGTCTGCATTGCTCTCCTGTCCATGAAGCCAAGGTAGTTAAGAGTTTAACGTCCCTTTTCATTACAAATAACCAAATAGCCAAGGTGGCAGTCAAGAACAAATTATTAACATATTGCCTATTGGGATAAATTTCTCCAAGATATTTGGTAAAGAAAAATAGAACCACTGGACTACCACCCAGCATTTAGTGGTTGACAATACGTTAAGCCATTTTGACACAATACATAAATAATACATAAACAGTAACAGACAGACAGACAGATGGACATGTCTCAACTGCATATACCATACTTCCTGCACAGTAAAAATGACAGACAGATAACAAACTATATCCAATTAAACTTATTTCAACTATCTATGTTTAAAACAGACATCTGTTATATGCGAAAGCTTACCGCTTCCCCTTCCTGCTGGCGCTCAACAAAAGCAGACAACTCCACTAGACGGAGCTTAGGTCCGACAATGCTACGATCTCTCCAAGGTGGCGCCATCTCTGCAGGACTTGGCACAATTACAAGTGGCTTCTCCACAGGATACGTAGACAAATAATATGCAGGACTACAGTTACAACCATACACTCCATATCAGGACACTATTTCGTAATAATAATAGCCGATGCATTATGATCTTTAAAAAGATTGATATTATACATGCAGGGTAATGCAAAAAAACAGTGGCAATTGCCACAGTTAGTCAAAAAGGTGCCAAGTATTTCACAAGGTAGTGTAGCAACATATTTAAGGTGCAGTGGGATCATTAATGATGATTATATTACAAATTTTATGGCGAAAGAATATTCGCAAAAAGCTCAGCTGTCACAGATGGACCGTACGATGCTGTCAGTTGAGATCTTGTCAACTGCCACACAACCTTATGAAACTTAGCTAATACAAACAGATTGCACATCAGCAGAAAGTAGCAGCACTTTCTCCAGCAGTCACATTTTGTTTGGCACAGTTCTGTACACGTATTGTAATCAGAGGCTAAACTGCTGCAGATGGAGGAGCGTCGGACTGACAGACGTGTAGTAAACTAAGGTTTGCTGTCAGTCAGTATTATAACTAAAGCCATCAACGGTTGAACTTTGTTGACAACACATGCAGCAGTCGCTGTGCCAAGGTGAAAAAGCAGAAAAATTGGCTTAGTTCAGAGTTTGGGAGAAGGTTCCACAGGGAAGTACTCCAATTTTTACTGATATCCGAATTCCCTTCCAACACAATATAGGATATGCCAAGGGTAACCTATGTGCTGAAACATCCTGGTCCATTGATCTATGTTCCGACAGAACTCCAGTATGTGACAAGAAAGACACAAACCAGGCCACAGCACATAGTTAGTCAGCATATGACTAAGTTACAGGCAGGAGTATGGTAGCACTATTTGACACTCACTGGTCAACTACAACAACCAAGTGTTTTGTGACACTGACGAAAATACTATGTGACAATGTCTTGGAAAACATGCCCAACTTCTGCACAGCATCTACTGAGACATGCTTAATGAAATCCATTAATTATATTCACAAATTTCCAGCTAAACCTGACCACCCCCTGTCTGCTTTTGTCCAACCTTAACCCACTTTGGTCATCTGAAAACAGTACATTTTGCACTGCAGCTAAAGATCACGTGTTGTTTAACAGTTGTTAATCTTTATCATTCAGCAATTGCTGTACTGCCGTGAATGTTCTCAAGTGTCACAAGTGGATGCTGAACACCACTGCAACATTTGAAGGGCTGCAGCAACTAAAGACAGTGCACTATAACAGCACTAAACTCGATGCAAGAGGAAGCCCAGCATACAGCATGCCCAGCACAAATGCACCTGCAAAACTCAGTAAATAAACAACTATTATTATTATCTGACCAAACTTCACCGAATTTTTTGGACACAGACGGGTCATCTGTGGCGTTAACGTGTGCATCCATGTTGCGATCCTCCCATCTGTTGTGGAATGCCAGTGCACAGAATGGTGGGGTATGCCAATTTTCACCGATTGGTGCAAAAAATTAGCTACTATAGTACTATTGCAACGTCCCCTTCAGTGATTGTCAAAAGAAGGTCGGATTGATCATGCCACCCATAAATCTACCTATCCTGAAAATTTGGTGAAGGTCGGTCCAATACATTCAGAAATTAATTCTCCAAGGCGACCATTACATGTAAAAATAAAAGAAACATCAGCAGCATATAAGCCCTTCGGCATGCAACGCCAGGTGGGCTAACAAGCAACAGCTGAATATCTTGCTGCTAGTGAGCTGCAACAACTAACTCAAAGATATGTCATCCCTCCTTCACCGATGAAGTGCCAAAAGCTCTGTACAGGTAAACAGACTTCAATCAATTGCTATAACATACTCGCTAGTTGGAGTCACACCGCTCCACAGCTGTGGAGGAAAACTTGATGGATACATCTGACCATAACCGACAGGTGGTTCCATTGCTGGATTAGCAAGTGGGATCTGCAGTGACACTGGTGGTGATGGAAGACTGGTGACAGTGGGCTTGTTAGGCACTGGTGCGGATGTAACAGCAGTTGCTATGTGAGCTGACGGCATTGTCTGAAGAACAGAGTCTTTGCTGTTGTGATCCTATACATGCATAAACACCAATCCACAGAATGTTGACTGCTTGCATAAAATAAGCAGAATAATTAAGTGTTTCAATTTTAATTAAAACACTTCAACATACATCATATTTTCGTTTGCTCATATGATGCTGTTCTAAAGCTGTACCTCAACCTCAACCTCAACTCTGGCCGCCTTTTTGTTCAGCAGTCATCATCACCAACTGCAATGCTGCTGGGACTTTTTACAGCTCAGTTTGACTCTGTATTCACAGCACTTCCACCTGTTGTCACTTACTATGTTCAAATCATTAAACAAAAACTCTAAATACTCACACATAACAAGGACTCCATTTTCAGGGTGAACCGTGAACCTGGGTTAGACAGTTTCCCATCAGTCCTCTTCCAGCACCTGTTCTAAAAAAAACCCTCTGAGAATAAGTTTTCTACATGCCAAATGCCCTTCCTCGCACTTAAACAAGTGTTGAGCACTGAAGGAAACAAAAAGCACCAACCCAAACAATGCAATATCACCATCTGACATCAACTTTTCTTTATCCGCCACTGTTCTCCTGACAGAAAGAACAATGCTCCCTTTACACTGGCTATACGATGTCATTATCCTTGAATAAAAAAATCCAAATAATTTAAAAAAAATAAAAGTACAAATTACTAACACCAAAATGACCAAATGCAACAACATATTATGATCCCAGTTAATTGCTGACTCACCTTTGAATAAGTCGTGACTTCTTTGGCTTTACGTCGTGCCAACACCTGAATATGACTGGACACCTGCTTGCGAGAACGGACTTTTCCAGTCCTCAGTTTTATATAGCGAGCTATCAGCTCATTGCGACCTGCAATGACAACGATCGACACAAGTCACTACATCTGCTGCTGCTGCAACCTGATGTGTCCAATGCTTATCTGTTTATTAAATTAGGTGATTATCATGTGATCCCTAATCAATATATATATATATGCCCATTTGAAATGGAAGTATGAAATCAGATGGTTATCACCAACAGCTGAAATTATTAATCTCCATCTACATTAAAGTTTAATGAAAGCAGACACGTTGATATTAATAACTGAATAAAAGTTAATTGCAGGTGCTATACAAGTCATGAAAAGCAATGGTCAGTTCTTCTTGTGCGAATACCACTCCAATCATCACAGTCTGTAACTAATAACAAAGTACATGCAAAAAATAAACATAAGTCATTCAATAATTTTTATCACCAACACCAACAGGTATAACAGGTCTGTGAGAACTGAACAAAATCCGCAAAAACGCACCATACATTCTCCCTTCATCTGACAGTATAATTTTCCGGCGACCACATGGTGGATAGATAGCAAGTGCTTCCTGGAAGCTCTGTTCAATGTCAGGGCTCCAGATGCCCTCAGCATCATTACTCAGCTCATCCATGGTGCTGGTGCCCGGAGAAGCCATTCCACTTCCAGTGTCACTTTCAGCACTACTCACTGTACCGGCAGCTGGTGGCTTCACACTCGGACCACTGTGATCCATCACCTAAATCACACACTCATTACAATAACTGCTCATGTACAACGAGTTGAAACTTCTGAAATCATAGCTGAGGTGTCTTTGTAAACCAAAGACCACAAATTAGTACATTATTTTTATTACAAAAGCACAGATGTAAATAACACTGACATCAAACGTTGCACGGGCACTCCAACAATAATTGCAACACAATGTGAAACAGCTGTCATTAACAGGCAGTAAAAAGTAGCAAGTTTTGATCAGGTGTCTCATTCTAAAAAGCCAGTAGTGATAACGCTGCTCTAGTATGTGGTGGCAGGCTACTCTATAATCATGTTGCAGTCGCCAGAACTTTCTGATCTGCGGGAGATGCCTGATGAAACAAAAGGTATCATTTACAGCATAACACAAAGTCATGATGTCAGCATAGACAGATGACAACCAAGTACTTCTAATGTAAAGCATAAATTCCGCCTGCCAGACATGCAGTACTGTGCCATACATGCAAATATGCCATGACATGGATCAGACCAACATGCAACTGAGAGTGTTGCTTTCACACCAAAGGGTGGCACAAAACACGATTTTGTTGTTATTGCCAGTAAAATTCAACGTCTGTCGAAGACGTCTGCTACAGTTTCTTTGTGTTAAAACTTCCAGCGGCAAAGTTTAGCTACATCATTCCCCTATCTAACAGTCCATAGACAGATTGTGCTCAAAGTGACCCACCCCTTCAGAAAATACTGATTTCGACAGATTTTGCTTAATAGTGACTCAGCAGCGAGAGCTAGCGAAAACAGTTATTTTATCACTAATAGGAAGTCAACAATGCGCTGTCCATCAAGCCATAGATAAACCCTGTGCATTACCCCTAAGTCCACCAAACAGTGGCTGAAAACGAAAATGTTTACATATTTTTGCATTGCCTTTCATATCTTCATTGCAGGTAATCACAAACGCTTCAAATTTGGTGCCAACTGACCGTAGCAAGTAACAGCCTACGGATGACAAATTGTCCCAGAAATGGGCGTAGTCAGGTCACATGAACCATTTAAATTTTGGTGGGTGCCAATCATATCTCCAGAATGGCTAAAGCTAGTGTGATCAAATTTTGTAAGCAGGTAGGCTATATCAAGTCCCAGCATATGGATGACAAATCACCCTTAAAAGGGGCATGGTTAGGGTCATGTGACCCATTTTAAATTTTGCGACCCCAATGATATCTCTGGAATGGCTGAAGATAGAATAGTCAAATTTTGCACACAGTAGGCTATATTAATTCCTAGCTGTGCGTGTCATCGATGTTTGATGTTGAAGTATGATGACTGTTACTTGTGGTCCTCAGAGCTACAATTTGGCCTCAAACAAAAGACAGGATGTAGTGATGCACTAGGCGCTTTTAGCAATGTTGTTGACTACTATACTCAGAATGGCTCAACTGTCTCTGTTGCTGCTTTGGATACGTCCAAAGCTTTCAACAAAGTCAATCATTTTGGTCTTTTCATTAAACTTCTGAAAAGAAAGATACCTGTCAAGTTTTATCAAGGTATTAATCAACTGGTACAGAAAAGTTGTTTCATGTGTTAATTAGATGGAATAACTGCCTGTCACACACAATTCATTTGATGTGCAGAGTCCGTCAAGGTGGTGCACTGTCATCAGTTCTTTTTGCTGTTTATGTCAATGATATTATATGTAGACTCTCTGATTCTGGTTATGGTTGTCATGTAGCTGGTATCTATGTTGGAGTTTTGACATCTGTGCTTTTGTAATAAAAATAATGTACTAATTTGTGGTCTCTGGTTTACAAGGACACCTCAGCTATGATTTTAGAAGTTTTGATGTATGCCGATGACTTATTACTGATTTCACCTACATGTAGTGATCTGTGGAAAATGATAAACATATGTAAAGATGAAATGAAATGGCTTGACATGTGCTTCAATGCAAAAATCTAGCCTTGCCAGAATTGGCAAACATTTCAAAGAGCACTGTCAAGACATTTGTATTGATAATGTACCTTTAAATGTTTGTTACATTACAAATTTACAATCCAAAATATTTCTTTTGTTGTATTCACAAAAAAAATAAAACTATAGCTTTTAATACCTTGTATGCTTCCACTGGAACCTCGACCTCACATGTTGTCATGATCCAACTATTTCAGTCATTCTGTGTTCCTATCGCCTTATATTGTTTAGAGTTGGTGTGCTTACCAAAAAGTAGCTTGCACAGTCTACAGTATATGATGAACACGTGCCTATTCAAAATTCTAAAAACCAGAAATAAAACCATTGTGGACAACTGTTTGTATTATCGAAACATGCTGTCTGTTTCATATGCATTAGATTTAAAGACATTTAAGTTTCTGTGTAAACAGAGTCCTAGCACAAATCCAGTTCCTCGTATGCTATATGACATTAACAGTTCAAGACAGCATGAGGCATTGTGTGCTAAATATATACATAGTAGCCATGTCTCTGACCAAATTTACATCTCCCTCCAAAGCCTGTTACTATCACATTCGTTAACTTCGCTGTATCTGGCCTTACCTCGATTCGTCAACTGCCAGCACCACTGATACATCTATCGTCCACTCATAATGTGATTATGTAATTCTCTCTACTATAAAACTCCCTAAGTCTCAATTATCCCATCTCCAACAGATCCAGAACTCTCTTACTCGTACTATCGTTAAAGCTCCCAAGTCCTGTCATATCACTCCCATCCTACGCTCTCTCCACTGGCTCAGGATCACTGAATGCATCGAATACAAGTTCCTCTCACTAAGTTCTCACAACTACCCAACCTCCATACCTTAATAACCTCATCTCTGTTCAGCATTTTCTAAGTACTTGCTCTTCATCAATTGTTACCGTTACTATTGCTTGGCCACCATCATCATCTTCTCTAAAAATAACTGATCGCTCCTTCCGTTATGCTTCACCGTGTCTCTGTAATCAGCTCCCTTTGTCTCTTTGTCACCCTCATTCTGGTACCAGTTCCTCTATTTCTGACTCACCTATACCTTCAGCCATCATTTCTTCCTCTTCTGATTCACCACTCTGTACATAAATAACTCCCTCTCTTTCACTCCCGGCTTAAAACCGACCTCCTTCACAAATCCTACCCCCCTCGTAGTTTCACTTCTTCCTTCCTCCCGGACTGCCTCCATGGACTATTGCCCGGACCGTTTCTTCTCAAGAAGAGCTACTCGGTTTTTGTTTTTATTTTCCTTATTTTTTCGTTTCTGTGCCGAGCGCTAGATTAAGCTGGCCATCTCGTCAGCTTCTGAGCGCATGTTACATATCGTACCGGTATCATCTCTTATAATAGTTTTTATATTGGTTTTATGGTCACATTTTATGGTTGATTGCAACTGACTTGTTTTTATTTTCTCTCTCTCTATGTGTGTGTGTGTGTGTGCGTGTGTTTGTGTGTACTCTGTACTTGTGCTGTATGTCTGTGTTTTTGTGTATGTGTGTTTGCTATTGTATCGCTATTGTATAACTGCTACACTGACTGTGCAAAATACTGTATATAAAGGCATAGGCATGTGGTCGTAAAACCTAAGTCTACATCTACATGTCTTCTTAAGATGTTTAATGATCTTGTCCCTCATGATTGATTCAAACACTTTACATAAAATAACTGTCAAACTGACAGACCTGCAGTTTAAAGGACTGACTTTTTACCAACCCTGATATTATATACACAACCTTGTGTAGTATGCAACACATTTATTATATACACAACGTTGTGCAAATGCAACTAATATCTTACATACACAACATCAGCAGATGGCGACACTTGACGCACCAAAACTGTTAGTGCTAACAAATCAAATTAAACTGACCCTAACCATAACACTAACCCTAACCGACACAGCAACAGTGATATTTTTACGCGCATTTTGTCGACACCGATAAAAAGGTTGTATCGCAATAATAAAAGAAATTTTTGTGGAAGTGCGGTAGCAGGGTTCGTAGATGGGCCCTTTTTCCGTTTTCTGACTTTTTAGCCGTTTGCTGACAAGAATTCGTTAGTAAGTTCATACTTTATCGTTAAAAAAGAGGGTTTTTTTGTGGGGATATATAAGAAAAAGGGGCTAGGTCTTTTGGGGGTATAACAGAAAGAAAAGAAACAACATAGTTGCGACTTTTTAGTCAAAAGCGTTGTGTATATAATAAATCTGTTGCATACTACACAAGGTTGTGTATATAATATTATTATTT